>Ga0209482_1000686_pt1 | contig 27656 bp, 28 predicted proteins | sample CoawatmetaG10DNA_FD_187512 | JGI IMG/M metagenome (GOLD analysis project Ga0209482, IMG submission 187512) | Marine microbial communities from the West Antarctic Peninsula - Coastal water metaG104-DNA (SPAdes) (version 2) | ecosystem: Environmental > Aquatic > Marine > Coastal ...
CGAATTTACATATTCAATATCTTCTTTAGTAGGATTAGTATCATCAAATCTTAAGTTACATAAGCCATCATAGTCTGAAGCAGTTCCAAAGTTAAGGCAAATAGACTTTGCATGACCAATATGAAGGTAGCCATTAGGCTCAGGTGGAAAACGTGTTTTAATATTTACATGTTTGCCAGATGATAGATCTTCATTTATAACATTACGTATGAAGTTAGTATGCTTTATTTCTTTATTTTTAGGATCCATTTATATTAATTCTAAGGGTAATTAGATGCTTTATAAATTATATCATTAAAAGCTTAATTTAATATCTTGCGCTTTAAACAGAATGACGTTGTAAAATACTTTTTATGAGAATAGCTATAGTAAAACTTTCAGCATTAGGTGATATTGTTCATGCAATGATTATTCTGCAGTTTATAAAAACATATAACCAAGCAATTGAAATTGATTGGGTTGTTGAAGAAAGATATAAAGAATTATTAGATTCTAATCCAGACATCAATAAAGTCCATGTTGTTAATCTTAAAAAAGCTAAAATCAATAAATCACTTTATTTGTTTTATAAGGAAATAAATAAAGTTCGTCAATTTGGTACTTATGACTTGGTGATAGATATGCAGGGGTTAATTAAATCAGCATTGATTGCTCGATTGATACCTTCGCGCACAACTTTAGGTTTTAATAAGTTTTCAATAAGAGAGAGTATTGCTTCAATTTTCTATAATAAAACCTTTGATTGTGGATATGATGAAAATGTAATTGAACGCAATATTGCGTTAATTGAGTTTGCATTAGGGGTGCATATTAGTAAAAAACAGATTGAAAATAAACTTCCTTTTTTGTATTCAAGCCAAAGATATTTAAGTACTAGCCCATTCAATATAAAAAAAAATATTTTACTAGTCCCAGGCGCATCTCACAATTCAAAATGTTACCCTGTTTCTAAATTAGCTCAATTCACTACTTTACTTGATGCTAATTTTCTTATTATTTGGGGGAATCAAAAAGAAAAAATAATGGCGGATAAATTAAAAGTACTATCTCCCAGAGTAACTATTTGTGAAAAGTTGTCTATAGGCTTTTTGGTATCATTAATATCTCAAGTGGATCTTATAATAGGACCAGACACTGGCCCAACACATATAGGATGGGCGTTAAATATTCCATCAATTACTTTATTTGGTCCTACTCCAGGATACAGAAATTCTTATGAAACAAGAATCAATCGAATTATTGAATCAAATTCTATAGTAAATCCATTCAAAATAGATAAGAATGATTATTCAATAAAAGATATCAATGTTCAAGATATCTTAAAACTTTCTCAGGATTTATTAAATTAATAGCGGAAAGTTTTAACTAATGATAACTTGGTTTGATTGATGAATTGACTCTAGAATATATTTTGCTTTTGAGTCTGCTTCGTTAATTTTATGTCCACTTTTGACAAGAATAGTATTAGATATTCCTGAACAGTTTGCTGCCGTGATATCAGTTTCTTTATCTCCTATTAACCACGAGTTTTGCATATCTATATTGTGCATATTTTTTGCTTCTAGAAGCATACCTGGTTTAGGCTTTCTGCAATTGCAATTTGAATTAGGTGAATGAGGACAATGAAAAATATCTAGAATGTTTATATTATTTTTCTTAAATTGACTTACCATCCAGCTAGTTACAATTTGATAGTCACTTTCAGAGTATATCTTGCGAGCAATGCCTGACTGATTAGTAATTACAATAATTTCATATCCTAATTTTGCCAAATATTGGCATGCTTCAAAAATACCGTTAATAAATTCAAAGTCTTCTATTTTATGCAAATAGTTTACTTCTTTATTTATCACGCCATCACGATCTAAAAAAATAGCTTTAATAGGCATATGTATAGATAAGTATAATCATTGGTTAGTTCAAAGGCAATTTTAAGGTTTTCTTATGTTAAACAGTATTAATATAGATAGGGTTTATCAGATTTTATTAATTAGCCTGGCATTTTTAATGCCAATCACAGTATCTGGCGCAAACGTACTTATTGTCATAATTTGCTTTCTTTGGCTATTATCAGGTAATTATAAATATAAATATCTTCAAATACTTGAGAGTAAGCTTTTAATTGCTTCAATAATTTTCTTTATGCTACATGTTGTAGGTCTGGCTTGGACTGAAGATTTTAAATGGGGCTTGCATATAATCCATAAAATGTGGTATTTTATTTTGCTTTGGCCAGTTCTTCATTCGATTGTAAAAAAAGAAAACATCAGTCTCTATATTTATAGTTTTTTGCTGGCTATATCACTAACAGAAGTTATCTCATATCTTATTTGGTTTGAATTGATTGTTCCTTTTAAGCACGCAACGGTATTAAATCCAACACCTTTTATGAGTCATATCTCTTACAATCCAATTTTGACTATTGCAATTTATTTAGTAGCTCATGAGTTATTATTTAACACCAAGTTAGGGCAACTGAAATTTTTTCTGTATGGATTTTTCTGCCTAACTATGACTTTGAATATGTTTATCACTGGCGGTCGAGCTGGGCAAGTTATGTATTTTGTAATGTTATCAATACTAATATTTCAATTTTTTGATCGTCAGAAAGTCAAATCGCTTATTTCAATTTTTATTCTGGTACCTGCAATTTTTATTTCAGCATATCAAACAAGTTATATTTTTAAATCTCGAGTTGATAAAGCTATAGTTAATACAATGACGTATGAAACTAACAAGAATACATCAGTTGGACATAGGTTTACTTTTGCAATTCACTCTTGGGAGATTATCAAAAAAAATCCAATTTTTGGAGTTGGTACGGGTGATTTTCCAAAAGAGTACAAAAAAATTAATGAAATAAAAACCCCAGAAGTTCCAAATACAACTAATCCTCATAATATGTATACCTTAATACTTGTTCAATTTGGACTGTTAGGTTTGATTAGCTTATTTTCAATATTGTATTACCAGGTTAAAATTTCACCCAACTCGACAAGTAGATTAATTCGGGATGTTGGTATAACTTTACCCATTTTGTTCTCAGTCATTATGTTAAGTGATTCATATCTTTTAGGGCACTTTACTACACTCGTTTTTGTATTTTTTAGTTCTTTTTTATATAAAGATTTTGAAAAAAGTTAGCAAAATTTTAATCATTATTCAACGCTCTAATGGTGATGTTTTTTTAAGCACATCTCTTATTAAGGCGCTTTATGACTATTATGAATCTCCAGAGATTGACATACTTGTTAATGATGACACGCTTGCTGTAGCAAAGTTATTGCCACATATTAATCTAATTCATACATTTTCATATATAAAAAAGAAAAATATGAGACTGAAGCAAGAGATACAATTAATCAAATCTATATTTAGGAAATTTGATTTAAGTATTAATTTGACGTCAAGTGATCGGAGTATTTTTTACGCTCTATTAGCCAGCAAAAAATCGATCAGCGCAGTTGAAAAAAATTATAAAAAATCATGGTGGAAAAAAAAATTATTATCCTCACATTATTTTTTTGACTCTTCAAGGCATATACTTTTAAATAATTTAGAGCCGTTAAATTTATTAAATATTGAGCATGATAATGAGCAAAAATCAATTTTATGCTCTGATCAAGCTTATAATTTAGTTAATGACTTGCTTCTAAAGAAAGGTATCAATAAATATATAATTTTTCATCCGTCAGCTCAGTATTACTACAAAATATATCCAAAACATTTAAGAGATAAATTACTTTTTCTTCTCAACACCCTTGGTATACCTATTCTTATTACTGGTGGAAATAATGAGATTGATCTTGATATAAAAAAAAACTTACCACTTCTACCAAATATCTTTGATATTATTGGCGAAACTTCACTGGATGAATATGTAGCTTTAAGTGAATCAGCGTTTGCATATATTGGCATGGATACTTTAAATATGCATATTGCATCGATGCAGGCAAAACGAATTTTTGCAATATTTGGGCCTACCAACTTAAACATGTGGTCTCCGTGGTCAAATAATTTGAAAACAGGTGCTTCAGAGAATATTCCACTTCAAACTTATGATAATATAACAATATTTCAAGCACCTTTTCCATGCGTAGCCTGTGGTAATTCAGGCTGTGATGATAATCATGGGAGGAGTGAGTGTCTTTTTGTTATTAAGCCTGAAAAGATTTTTAAAGAAGTAAGTTATTGGTATAAAAATGCTATTGTTTAAAAGAACTTATCAACTACCCTTTAAACACGACGTTCCGAGCTATACTAAAGAGTACTTGCTCAAAATTAATCTCTATAAACGTTTTTTTAAGTTTTTTAAGAGATATATTTATATTATTGTAAAAGCTCAAAAAAATCTAGAAGTTTTTTCTATTCTGCCTAGCCATAAAAAAATTCTTTGGATAAATATTGCTGCACCCAGTTTGGGTGATAGCTTAATGGACTTATCAAGTAGAGGTATGCTAAAGGGTCGAAATATAGATTTGTTCACTGATTTTAAAAACGAACATATTTATAGAGATGATGAAGTCTTTATGAATGTTTTTTCAAAAATAAAAGACATTCAAAATATTCAATATGACCTTATTATCCTTGACTCTTATAGTACAAGAAGTATAAAAATTAAATCTTTAATTGCCCCTTTTACTCCCTATGTTGGGATGTTTGGTTATTTTAATGGTCCTGAAGTAAATAGAATTCTTTTTAGTTTTCATCAAATGAATCAACTACTTGGGTACGACCTTTCTGAAAATAAAATCAACAAGATAGCTAAAAATTTAATAACTATCTCTGAATCTGATAAATTAATTGTTAATGATATAGTGCCAGATAGATATATTACTATTGCCATAGGGGGTGAGTGGGAATATAAAACCTTTAAAAAATGGGGCGAAGTAATTAAACAAATAATTGCCCTTGATGAGGGGCTAGATATTGTGCTTGTAGGATCTAATAACGCAATAAACTCTTCACAAGAAATTTTAAATAAATTCTCGAAATATAATTTTTTAAACTTCACAGCAAGGTTGACTTTTAATCAAACAGTTGGAGTAATTTTAAAATCAAAAGTTTTTCTATGCTGCGATGGAGGGTTACTTCATGGTGCAACAGCTATGAAAGTAAATACTGCCGTACTTCTTGCTAGGCTAGAGCCAGATATGCTATTAACTAAAAATACTTCAGCTTTGAGCTTATATGATAATCATAATGTAAATAAAATTAATGTTAATGATATTATATTAAAGTATCGTGAGGCTTTTAATCTCTTTGATAATCATCCTCTAGACGAATGATGTCATCTTCTCCTAAATAGTCACCTGTTTGAACCTCTATAATTTCCAAGGGAACTTGACTTGGATTTTCAAGCCTATGTATATGGCCTTTAGGTATGTAAGTTGATTGATTTTTCTCTAAATTATAAGTTTTATTTCCGCAAGTAATCTTTGCTGAGCCGCTGACTACAATCCAATGTTCAGATCTATATTTATGCTTTTGTAAAGAGATTTTTGATCCAGGATTGACGCAAATTCTTTTTGCTTGAAAGCCATTGCCCACATCAATTGAATCATAATAACCCCATGGCCTAAAAACTTTACGATGATTTTCAGCTTCAGTCCGATTTTCATCTTTTAATTTTTTCACAATATTTTTAATATTTGATGAGTTTTTTTTACTTGTAACTAATAATGCGTCATATGTGTCTACTATAATTAGATCTGAAACTCCAACTGCTGAAACTAATCGATTTGTACTATATGCAAATGTATTCTCCACATCATCTAACATTACATCTCCCTCAGTAACATTACCTTTTTTATCTTTTAATTTAGAGTCCATAAGCGCTTCCCAGGAACCAACATCACTCCATTTAGCATCCAAAGGAACTACAATAGAGTTTTTAGTATGCTCCATAACTGCATAGTCAATTGATAAATCTGGGCACTTAAGAAATTCATTATTTTCTAAGCGTATAAAATCAAGATCATGAGATTCATATTGTAAAGATTTTTTGCAACAATCAAGGATTTCAGGTGCAAATTTTCCTAATTCTTTTAGATATATAGAGCTCTTGAACATAAACATCCCACTATTCCAAAGATAATTTCCAGATTTAAAATATTTTTTGGCGCTTATTTCATTTGGCTTCTCTTTAAAAGATTTAATATTAAAGAATTTAGAATTTGTACCTATTTCAGCTTCGATATAGCCATAACCAGTTTCAGCTTTATTGGGCTTGATTCCAAAAGTAACAAGTTTGTTCTTCTCTGCAAGTGTTTTGGCTATTTTAATAGCTTCATGGAAAGAGTGATTGTCTTCAATCATATGATCAGCTGGGAGAACCAGTAAAATTGGGTCTTGAGAGGGTTCATGAAGTTTTAATGCAGCTAAAGCTATAGCAGGAGCAGTATTTTTACCTACAGGTTCTAAAATAATCCCACTCGATTTTTTGTTAATTTCTCGAAGTTGTTCAGCCGCTAGAAATCGATGATCTTCATTACAAATAATAAGCGGACTAGAAACATCATTAGGAAGTCGAAGAATAGTATCTTGAAATAGAGTTGTATCATTAACTAAGCTAATAAACTGTTTCGGTTGGAGTTTTCGTGAAAGGGGCCAGAGTCTAGTGCCGCTTCCACCTGAAATAATAACAGGAGTAATCATTTATCAATAGTATCTGTTGTATTCTTTTTTGAGGGTTTCCAGCTAGCTTGAGCTTCAGCTAGTTTCACATAGCGATAAAAAGTACCTTCAAAATTCCCAAAAGCTATAACAAATCCTGCACCTCCATCTAAAAACCCAAGTTTTATGATGTAATGCTTTATAAATGACCAGGTTCCATGAAGAAAGCCCTTTAAAACACCCCCAGTTACACCTCTATCTTGAAGTTTTTTTACGCCAAGAGTAGAATAACGATTGGCTTTATAAATAATTTCTTCAGTATTTTTAAAAGGAAATTGCCATATAAAATTCTTTAGCACTCCAACTCCATGTTCACTATGACTAATGAAACCCTCATGAACTTCTTCTGATGTATAACTCATCTTCCCTTTCCTAAAAAGTTGTGGTTGTCGAAAATTTGGATACCAGCCTGAGTATTTAATCCATTTACCCATAAAATAATTTTTTCTAGGAACTTTGTAGATATCATGCGATGAGTTTTTAATTATTGATATTACTTCGTCCCGAACTTCATCAGTGCATCTTTCATCAGAATCTAAACTGAAAATCCATTCATTTGTACAAAAGCTGATTGCTTGATTTCTTAGATCACCATAGCCATTAAATGGAACATGAATAACTTTTGCACCCATTTTTTCAGCAATTTCAGAAGTTCCATCTGTGCTAAATGAGTCAACAACAATGATTTCGTCAGCCCACAAAATGCTATTAATGCAATCAGTAATTTTTTCTGCCTCATTATAAGCAATGATGTATGCTGAAATTTTAATGGCTTTATGTTTAAATTAAGTATGTGGTTAAATGTTACCAAATAATTGAGGTTTTAAGACAACTAAATGCTAGTAAGTTTAATCATTACAACATACAATCGTCCAGACGCTTTATTACTTGTATTGCTTTCTATTGAGAGGCAAACCGTTCTTCCAGACGAAGTTATTATTGCAGACGATGGAAGTGGCATTAGCACAAAAAAAATAATTTCAAATTATCAAAAGACTTCAAGTTTAAATATTATTCATTCCTGGCAGGTTGATAGAGGTTTTAGAGTATCTGAGTCAAGGAATAAAGCTATAGCAAAATCTAACTCTGAATATATTATTTTAATTGATGGTGATATGATTTTGCATCATAAATTCATACAGGATCATTTAAATAATTCTGAGTTTGGTTTTTTTAATCAAGGAACTCGTGTTCTGTTAAATCAAAATTTAACAAGGGAAGCGCTTAAGAGAATGCGCACTCATTTTCCGTTTAGATCTAAAGGCATCACAAATCGTAAAAACGCTATTTATTCGTATTTTTTATCTAAGCTATTTTCAAAAAAAAATAACTACTTGCGTGGTATTAAGACTTGTAATATGGCATTTTTTAAACAAGATTGTGTCAATATAAATGGCTTTAATAATGATTTTGTAGGCTGGGGTAGAGAAGATACTGAGTTTGTGGTTCGGCTATTAAATAATGGCATTGGTAGAAAGAACCTCCGTTTTAATGCCATACAATTTCACTTATGGCATATTGAAAGCACTAGAGAGTCTTTAAGTAATAATGATTTAATTTTGCAATCTTCAATTATGGACAATTCTAGTTGGTGTGAAAATGGTATTGATAGATATGTCAATTAATATTAGAATTAAAGCCTATATTCTCAGGCTATTAACTAGTAAGCAGAATATAGATTTTGATATAAAAAAATCAAAAAAAGCATTGTTTTTTCGATATGATCGTATTGGTGACATGATTATTTCTACGCCAGTTTTTAGAGAATTAAAACTTAAATTCCCAGATATTAGTATTACTGTTTTAGCTAGCAGGGCTAATTATCAAGTTTTAGTTAATAATCCATATGTTGATAATATTGTTGTTAATCATAAAAACAGTTTTTTTGGTGATTTAGCTTCATTAATTAAACTTAGGAAACAAGAATTTGATGTATGCTTTGAACTTGATCATTCAGTTGTGCCACATGCAATTATTAGGCATAAAATCATTAAGCCAAAAAAAATCATTTCTGTTGCTAAAGATGGTCGATATGGGGTTTCTGGAGATGAACTAACAATATATGACTACTATACGATAAAACCAAAAAATATGCATTTTAGAGATATATGGCTAAAAACACTTACTCCATTTGGCATTAATTTAGTCTCAAACAAGTACGATTTATTTTTATCTAATAAGCAACAAGCTACTGCTTTAAATTTTTTTAAAAAATATTCATCAAAACTTAAAATTGGCATTAATTTACAAGGGGCTGTTAAAGGTAAAAAGATTAAAGAAGCTGAGTTAAAAAAGATTTGCAAAGGAATAAAGGATATTCATCTTCAGGCTCAATTTTTTATCCTACATATTCCAAAAGATAGTCGAAGTATTAAGAAGTTGGTTGAAGATATGGGGTTAGATTTTGTGATTCCAAGCTATAAAACAGATAAAATTCTTGATGTTGCTGCACTTATTAAGAATTTAGATATTGTTATTACACCAGATACATCCATATCTCATATTGCATCTGCATTTAATATACCTATTGTTTCAATTCATGAAAATAATCAAGAGAGTTATAATCTTTTTGCACCAACATCATTTCTTAATGAAACTGTTTTTTCACCTGAAAAAGATAGTTTAGATGGGTATGACCTTCAAAAGGTAATTAGCCTAAGTAATAAACTTATAAATAAAATATTATTATGAAAATTATAGGTACTAAATATTGTGGGCATGATAGTGCCCTTTGTGAATTAGATACCAATCAAAAAAGCATATTTGCAATGAGTACTGAGAGAGTAACTCGAATTAAACATGATCAGCTTGATATCACCCCTATACTTGAAAAATATGAATTTTCAGATGTAGATTACGTAGCGCACTCTTATAGTGACTTTGAAGATAAGGCTCAGGATGGTGAATTAAGAGAAAAAATGATCTATAACAAGGACATTGAAAAAGCTTTAAGACTCATTATCAATCCTTGCTATATTAAAGATTTAAATATAAGTAGATTTAATAAAAATAAGGCTATTTTTAAAGCTTTATTCACAAACTTTACTTCGGTAAAAAACTACTATTCTGCAAAAATTAAGAGAGCACTGGTTAGAGAAACACCAGAAGGCAATAGAAAAGCATTTACAAACTATATTGAGAAGAATTTTAATAAGTTTAATCTAGAGCCAAAAAAAATATTATTTTTTGAACATCATTTGTGCCATGCAATTCCTTCTTATTACCTTTCTCCTTTTAATGGTGAAAAAGCAGTTGCTATGACTATTGATGGTCAGGGAGATGGTTTCTTTAGTAAAATTTATTTTTTTAAAGGCGCTGAAGACTTTAAATTAATTGGAGAATCTTCTGCTGATTTTATTGGGGGAGGAGATAGATTCTTATCTATTGGACGTATTTATAATTTATTCACTCAAGCAATGGATCTTCGGCCAAATAGTGATGAAGGCAAAGTCGAAGCCTTAGCGGCTTTTGGAAGTGCCGATAAGATTTTGCTATCTCTTTTAAAAAATGCTACAAATATCGATAAAAAATCATTGAGTATTAAGTTTAATATTGAAGAAATCAAGTATTTTTATAATATAGATTGGCTAAAGGAACAAAGAAAAAAAGTGGGAGATGAAAACTTTTGTGCTTCAGTTCAAAATTATCTAGAAGATACTGTGGTTGACTATTTAAATGCTGTTTATTTAAAATACCCTACAAATAACTTATGTCTTTCGGGCGGTGTGGCAGCAAATATTATTATGAGTCTTCAAATTTATGAAAGAACTAGCTTTAAGAATATTTATGTTCTTCCTCCAATGGGGGATGAGGGCTTGGCTATTGGAAGTGCCATATTAACAGCAATTGATTTAAAACAAGATATAGGCTGGCTAAGGGGCTTTAAAATGCCTTATTTTGGAGATTCTTATACCCGTGATCAAGTTAAGTTAACTCTTCAGAAATTTGATAACATAAGTTTTGAAGATCTAAAAAATAACTGGCCAGAGGAGGCTGCAAAATCAGTTTCAGAAGGCAAGATTTGTTCACTCTTCCATGGGAGAATGGAGTTTGGCCCCAGAGCTTTAGGTAATCGCTCTATTGTAGCTGATCCAGGGCGTGATGATATACGCCAAAGAATTAATTTGACTGTTAAAAGACGTCCGAACTATCAGCCATTTTGTCCATCAATATTGGAAGAAGAGAGGGAGAGGCTTTTTAAAGATAGCTTTGCGCATAAACATATGGCAATTGCATTTAGAATGAAAGAAAAATATATTAAAGATCTTCCGTGCGCGGTACATGTTGATGGGACGGCTAGACCTCAGTTTGTTGAAGAAGAGGATAATCCGAATTACTATAGGTATTTAAAGGCACTCAAGGCCATTACAGGCTATGGAGTTAGTTTAAATACTTCTTTTAATTTACATGGACGAACTATTGTTCGAACGCCTGAAGATGCAGTTGTTGATTTTATTGATTGTAATATCGATGAGTTATTTATTGAAGGTTATAGAGTGAAAAGGAGATAATTTGAATAGTAGAGCATTAAAATATTTATTTAAATCAAAATCTATAAAGTTTGCTAGAAATATTAAAGATAAAAGTCATCGTATAAGTTCTTTGGCTTGGAATAATAAAAAAGTTTTCTATAGAACAAGCTCTAGTGATATGGTTCTAATCTATGAAATATTGTTAAAATCAAAGTATAAAAGAGAATATTATTTTCCAGAAAAATTACAGCCAAAAGTCATTTTTGATATTGGTGGTAATATTGGGATAACTTCAATCTATTTAGCAACTGTGTTTCCTGAGGCCCTTATATATACATTTGAGCCTTTGGAAGAAAACTTTGAAATATTGCAAAAAAATACCTCACAATTTAAAAATATAAAAGTATTTAATTTTGGGCTTGGGGCTAAAAATGGAAGTTTTAAGGTTTATCTAAGTGATAATAGTGAAAATTATGGTGGTGTATCATTTTATTCAGAAGTTGAAGGGAGCTTGAGTGATTCTTTTTCAGAATGTGAGGTGAAAAATGTTAATGACATCTTAGAGGAGCTAGACATTAATTCAGTAGATTTAATTAAAATTGATACAGAAGGTGCTGAATTGATAATTTTAACTAGCCTTAATGCTGAATTTCTTAAAAAAACTTCCTGGATAACGGGAGAACTTCATGGGAATAGAGATTTTGAATTGTTAAATTATCTTAATAACCTAGGTTTTTTAATAAGTTTGAATAAAAATATTGATAATAGGTTGTTTATGTTCAATGCAGGGAAAAATAAGGTTGTTTCAAAGCTAAGTAGAAAAGAAATTAAAATTCTTTAGTTGTCAGGCATATTTTGAATATGAAAATTAGCGCTTTTACATTTATTAAGAATGGACAAATATTGGGCTATCCCTTTATACAGTCAATTCAATCAGTCTTGCCTATCGTTGATGAATTTGTTATTAATGTTGGTGAAAGTGATGATGATACTTTGTTGCTTATTCAGTCTATTTCAAGCTCTAAAATACGCATTATTCAGTCAAAATGGAATCAAAGTATGCAAGATCGTGGCTATGTTTATGGTCAGCAAAAAATGATTGCCCAATTCAATTGTACTGGTGACTGGGCTTTCTATATTGAGGGTGATGAAATATATCATGAGAATGACCTCAGTCAAATTAAAAGTGCAATGAAAGCCAATTTAGAAGATTCTAATGTAGAAGCATTAGTATTTGATTTTTATCATTTTTATGGCAATGCAAATACATATTTAGATTCTCCAGGGTGGTATCGTTCTGAAGCTAGAATAATTAAAACTTCATGTAGGTCATACGCACCTGACGGTCTTTTTTGGCTGGTTTTAGATAGTAATAAAAAAGGGAGATATCCCAAGGCAAAGCATGCTGGAGTGCATTGTTTTCATTATGGTTGGGTTAGGAGTGAGGATCAAATGAATCTCAAGAGTCAGCAAGTCCAAAAATACTGGGGTAATAGTCATACAAATATTGATTATTCTCAAATAGACTCAAATATTTTGAAAATTTTTAAAGGCTCACATCCTAAAGTGATTCAGGAATGGCTTCCAAATAATTCAGGAGTTTTTAAGGTTGACCCATTATATAAATTAACTAAAAAACAAAAAAAACATAGAATAATGTTGAAATTTGAATTATTTTTTGGTGTTGATCTCAGTAAAAAGCATTATAAACTTGTCAAATGAGAATTTTAATTGAGCTTCCTAGCTGGCTTGGTGACACAGTAATGGCAACTCCAGCAATTGAAAATTTGATTGACTTTCATCAACAAGCTGAAGTCATTTTAATTGGATCATCAATTTCTATTGAAATTTTCAAAAATCATCCAAAGGTTAGTAATTCTTAGATAAAAAATATTTATCATTATTTTCATTGACAAGAAAGCTTGGGAAATTTGATAAATATTTTTCATTTAGAAATTCAATTCGTTCGAACTTATATAAATTTTTTATTAGAAGTAATTTAAAGTTTAAATATAAAAGAAGTAGTTTTCAAAATTCTCATCAAGTTGATAAATACAATAAGTTTATAAATAAATCTTTGAATATTGACCTACCAGCAATGTCTTTGAAAATATACTCTGATATTAATTTAAAGGAGACCTCTAAAGAAATATCAAAAAATAAGCCTATGCTAGGAATAAACCCTGGCGCTTCTTATGGGAGTGCGAAACGCTGGTATCCAGAAGAGTTTGCTACAGTAGCAGCTGATTTATGCAATCAATATGATATTTTTATTATTGGTGGACCCAATGAAAAATCAATCTCAGCGGATATTGAAAAACTATTAATAAAAAAAGGTGTTACAAATTATCAAAACCTCGCAGGAAGAACAAATATTTCTGAGTTGATACACTTGGTATCTAACTTTGATCTCTTTATAACTGGAGACAGTGGGCCAATGCATTTAGCTGCCTGTTATCAGGTACCAACAATATCAATTTTTGGACCTACTAGAGATCGTGAAACCTCGCAATGGCTAAATCAAAAAAGTGTTATTATCAAAAAAAATCTTGACTGTCAGCCATGTATGCAGCGTACTTGTCCATTAAAGCATCATAAATGTATGAAGTTGATCAAAGCTAGAGATGTATTGATTCATGTTGAGGCTGTAGTAAATTCTAGTTCAATCAAATGACACAAGGTATGCCCAATAAAAATATGCATTTCCTGAATTCTTGGGGTGTCATCCGAAGGGACAATCAAATTAATATCACATAAGTCATTAAAATCTCCTCCATCTCTACCACTAAAGCCTATGGTTCTACAATTTATTTTTTTTGCCTCTATCAAAGCGTTGACTACATTTTTACTAGTTCCACCAGTGCTTATTCCAATTGCCAAATCTCCGGGGTTAGCTAAAGCTTCTATTTGCCTAGAGAATATTCTATCATAGCCATAGTCATTTCCAATAGCGGTCAATATTGATGTATCGGTAGTAAGAGCAATTGCCCCAAGCCCTTTTCGTTCAGTTTTATATCTACTAACTAGTTCAGCAGCAATATGCTGAGCATCAGCTGCACTCCCACCGTTTCCAAAAATTAATATCTTGTTATTATTTTTTAAAGTAGAAATACAAATTTTGGCTGCTAGTTCTAGACTTTTAGATATAACATCCATAGTTTTTTGACTGGTGATTAAATGTTCTGTAAATTCTTGATTAATTATTGAATTCATAATTATTTACCTTTTTTTAATTTTATTAATAACTTGGGTCGAGCTTTTATTTTTGATAAATTCTACAAGAATTAATTCTTCTGCAATATCTTCCCCAACTACTTTCTTTCCTTTGTAATCAGCACCTTTAACTAGTATGTGAGGTTTAATAGACTTAATTAATTTATATGGAGTATCATCATCAAAAATTACTACATAATCAACTACTTCAAGTGCTGCCAGTATATAAGCTCTATCAATTTGAGAGTTTATTGGGCGGCCATTACCTTTTAACTTTGCAACTGATCTATCCGAGTTAAGTCCTAAAATTAAAACATCACCTAAATTTTTAGCAGCTTCTAAGTATTTGACATGACCAATATGAAGAAGATCAAAGCAACCATTAGTAAATACAATTTTTTTATTTCTTTCTTTTAGCTCGGAACAAAGTAATATAATCTCATCTAAGGATTTAATGTGCTCATCGCTTGAAGAGTTATGACGGCTTGATTCAAGCTCAATAATCTCACTAAATGTTGCAGTTGAGCTTCCAATTTTACTAACTACTACTCCTGCTGCAAGATTAGAGAATTGAACTGCATCATCAATATCTGAATTGCATGCTAATGAAAAACCTAAGGAGGCTAATACTGTATCTCCAGCTCCTGTGACATCAAATACTTCTTTTGTGATTGTAGGATGAATACGTAACTCATTATCATAAAGTGCAATCCCTTGCTCACTCATAGTAATTAAGGAGATAGTTAATTCAAAATCTTTTTTTAAAGTTTTGATTGCTTTATTAAGGCTTAATTTATCTTCAATGCTTATTTTTGTAGCTTCAGAGGCTTCTTTTTTGTTTGGAGTAAGAAGGAATGCACCCTTATATTTAGAATAATCATGGCCTTTTGGGTCAATTAATACTCTTATATTAGATAAATTTGCAAATTTAATTAAATTCCTAGTTACTTCATAGGTAAGCACACCTTTTCCATAGTCTGAGAGAAGAAGTATTTCATAGTTATTGATGATTTTTTTGAAGCTATTGGTGAGCGCCTCTTGTGATTGAATATCAATGTCATTATTACTCTCACGGTCATATCGAATAACTTGCTGTTGTGAAGCAATAATTCTAGTTTTTTTTGATACTGTTCGATTTTTTTGAGTAATTAAATGCTTTGTATCAACGCCTATTTCATTAAGTAAAAGTTTTAATTCAGTTGAAACTTTGCAATCACCCACTACACTTATTATGTCAACTTCTGCACCAAGTTTTTTAAGATTGTGAACAACGTTTCCAGCACCACCTAAAACCTCACTATTTTTGGTTACATTGACAACTTGAACTGGAGCTTCTGGTGAAATTCGTTTGCAATCTCCCCAGAGGTACTGATCAATCATTAAGTCACCAATAACTAACAATTTGGGCGATTTATTTTTTAAATTAATCATAATGACTCAAATTGGTGCAGGCGTTTAATTTCAGAAATATATGACTTAATTCCATCTTCAAGAGATATTTTAGATTTAAAGTCTAAATTTTTTGACGCAGAAGAGGTTTCTGCTTGTGTATGCATTTGGTAGCCATTATATGGATTAGGGAAATAGTCGATTTCAAAATTAGTACCTAATTCTTTCTGAAGTATATCTACTATATCTTTAAAGCTTCTTGGATTCCCAGTGCCAACATTATAAACACCATTTTTTTTAGGCGAACATGCTTTAATATTTGCTTCTATTACATCTTCTATATTTATGAAATCTCTCAATATCTTATCTGAGCCTTCAAATAAACGAGGTGATAGTCCATTAAGTATTTGCATTGCAAGCTGAATAACCATTGATGAAGTTTTTTCTTTAAAAAATTCTCTTGGCCCGTAAACATTGAAATATCTCAATCCAATAATTGAAATGTTTGGATTTTTAATTGCAAATCGAGCTGCTACTTGATCCATAATTAATTTACTAAAGCCATAAGGATTTTCTGGATCTTCAAGGCCCTCTGTTTGTGGCGAGGGGAGGCTTCCATAAGTTGCAGCGGAACTTGCATAAACAACTTTTGATTTATTTCTTTTAGCAATTTCTAAAATTTGAAAAAATGAATTAACGTTTGTACTCATGATAATTGACTGATCCGCAACTCTTGTATCTGAAATTGCAGCTTGATGGAAAATGAAATCAAAATTAAATTCATTAAGAAGCTTTAAATCTTCCTTCTTATTAATATCTCCACATATGATATTTCCTTTAAATCCAATTAAATTTTTATAATGTCCAAAGCTCTTTAAATTTCCATTAGAAAACGTTTCTTCACTTCTAAAGCAATCAAAAATAATAATGTTTGAGTTGGTAAATTTTTCTTGCAGATGCATGGCAAGGCTGCTACCTATGAAGCCAGCTCCTCCAGTAATCAAAATAGTTTTATTATTGAAGTTTGTATTTACAATTTTCATTTAATTTTTTTAAAGGGTTTAAAAAATTGAAATTATTTTGCCATAATATTATGGGTAAATAATACATTGATTGACATCATAATAATAATAATTAAGAATTATGCTTAGGATTAACTTCAATTTATTTTAATAGAATTAAGCATTACATTTTTTGAATATCTTTGGTGCTTTCTGCGCTATTGACTTTATAATTAGGTTTTTAGAAAAAAAAAATTTCTTATTTTTAAACTTTTTATACAAAGTATTAGAATAGACATGGAAATTATATGAAAATTGCAATATCTGGTTCCGGCTACGTTGGTCTTTCAAACGCTATGCTGCTTGCGCAAAAAAATAATGTTATAGCTTTAGATGTAATTCCTAATAGAGTTAAAGATCTTAATAAGAGAATTTCTCCTATTGATGATATAGAGATTCAAGAATTTTTACGCTCAAAAAATATACAGTTTAAAGCGACTTTAGATAAATATGAAGCTTATGGTTCTTCAGATTTTGTTATTATTGCTACTCCAACAGATTACAATCACGAGACTAATTATTTTAATACTTCGACTGTAGAAGAGGTTATTAATGATGTAATTACCATTAATAGTAAGGCAATTATTGTTATCAAGTCTACAGTGCCAATAGGGTTTACTGAAAGCGTCAAAAAAAAATTTAATTTTGATAATATTATTTTTTCACCAGAGTTTCTCAGGGAGGGTAAGGCGCTTTATGATAATTTACACCCTTCAAGAATTATTGTAGGTGAGAAGTCTCAAAGAGCTCAAGATTTTGCAAATTTATTAATTGCTGGAGCACATAAAAAAGATATTGAAATAATTTTGACAAATTCTACGGAAGCTGAAGCAATTAAATTATTCTCTAACACCTATCTAGCAATGCGTATTTCTTTCTTTAATGAGCTAGATTCATATTCAGAAGCAAATTCTTTAGATAGTAGGCAAATTATTGATGGAGTTAGTCTAGATCCCCGGATAGGTAATCATTATAATAATCCATCTTTTGGATATGGCGGTTATTGTTTGCCTAAAGATACTAAGCAATTAAGGGCAAATTATCAAGATATTCCTAATAGCTTAATTGGGGCCATAGTTGAATCAAATTCTATTCGTAAAGATTTTATTGCTAATTCAATAATTTCTAGAAAGCCTGAAGTTGTAGGAATCTTTCGTTTAGCTATGAAAAGTGGCTCAGATAATTCTAGATCCTCTTCTGTTAAAGGTATTATTGAGCGCCTAACAATTGCGGGAATTAGAATAATAATTTATGAGCCAGCATTAGATCAGATTTTGTTTAATAATTCAGAAGTTGTAAATGATTTAGAGAAATTTAAAAAAATGTCAAATATAATAGTGGCTAATAGAATGTCTAATGAAATACAAGATGTAATTGATAGAGTTTATACTCGAGATTTATATAATATTAATTAACTGACACATATTATGATGGATACCAATAAGAAGGTTGCTTTAATTACTGGCGTTACTGGGCAAGATGGAGCATATTTATCCCAGTTCTTGTTGGATAAAGGATATGAGGTGCATGGAATAAAACGTAGATCTTCATCATTTAATACCGAGCGTATTAATGACTTATATGAGGATCCTCATTCATCTGAGCAAAATTTCATATTACATTATGGTGATCTGTCAGACTCTATGAGTTTAGTTCGTATTATTCAGAAAATACAACCTAATGAAATTTATAACCTTGGTGCACAATCTCATGTTGCTGTTTCCTTTGAAACGCCGGAGTATACTGCAGATACAGTTGGATTGGGGGCACTAAGAATTCTTGAAGCTATTCGAATTTCAGGTCTCGAAAAGAAAACAAGATATTATCAGGCATCTACATCAGAATTATATGGAGAGGTTCGAGAGTCTCCTCAAAACGAGAGTACACCTTTTTATCCTAGATCACCTTACGCTGCAGCAAAACTGTATGCTTATTGGATAACTATCAATTATCGTGAAGCCTATGGTATCTATGCATGTAATGGTATTTTATTTAATCATGAATCTCCAATTCGTGGAGAAACTTTTGTAACACGAAAAATTACTATGGGACTTGCTCGAATTGCACTTGGTCTTCAAGATACGCTTTATCTGGGAAACTTAAATTCATTGCGCGATTGGGGTCATGCAAAAGATTATGTGGCTCTTCAATGGCTAATGCTGCAGCAAGATGAGCCAGATGATTATTGTGTTGCAACAGGTGTTCAATACTCAGTTCGAGACTTTATAGAAACAGCTTGGGGATGTTTAGGAAAAAAAATCCGCTGGGAGGGAGAGGGATTAGATGAGCGAGGCTTTGATGTTATTACTGGAGCTCTAATAATTAAAGTAGACCATCGATACTTTAGGCCAACTGAGGTTGAGACTCTTCTGGGAGATTCAAGTAAAGCTAAAGAAAAGTTGGGCTGGGAGCCAAAAATTACATTTGATGAACTGGTTTCTGAAATGATTAATTATGATATGGATTTAGCTAAGAAAGATTCTTTGATTAGTGAAAATAACTTTTTAAAGCCTAATTTACGGTAATTGTATTTGAAACAAAATGATAAAATTTTTGTTGCTGGACATAATGGATTGGTTGGTTCAGCTATTATTAGACATTTAAAGCAAGCTGGTTTTAATAACTTAATTACACGTGAGCGAAATGAATTAGACCTCATAAACCAATCACAAGTTGCAGGTTTTTTTAAATTAGAGAAGCCTAAATATGTAATACTTGCAGCTGCCAAGGTTGGTGGTATTTATAGTAATAATACTTATCCTGCTGAGTTTATCTATGAAAATCTTATGATTGAGTCTAATGTTATTCACGCTTCATATGTTGAAAATGTTAAGCGACTTTTGTTTTTAGGTAGTACCTGCATTTACCCTAGAAATGTTAAACAACCCATGAAGGAAGATGCTCTATTAACAGGCGTTCTTGAGTCTTCAAATGAGCCCTATGCTTTGGCGAAAATAGCAGGAATAAAATTATGTGAATCCTATAACAGACAATACGGGTCAGATTTTAGATCATTAATGCCAACTAATTTATATGGTGCAAATGATAACTTTCATTCAAAAAATTCTCATGTGATTCCCTCCCTTATTAGAAGGTTCCATGATGCTAAAATGACTAATCTTGCTGCGGTAGAGGTTTGGGGGACTGGAAGTCCATTAAGAGAGTTTTTACACGTCGATGATTTAGCATCTGGATCAATATTTTTTTTAAACCTTTCCAGGAAAGATTATGAAAATGCAACTGAGCCAATGAATTCCCATTTGAATATTGGTACTGGTAAAGAAATTAGTATTAAAGAACTAGCTCAAAGCATTAAAAGAGTTGTGGGGTATGAGGGGGACATAAAATTTGACAAGAGCAAGCCTGATGGATCTCCCCGAAAACTTATAGATACTTCCAAGTTATCTGAACTTGGGTGGAAACATAGCATTAAATTAGAAGATGGACTAGAAAGGCTTTATGAGTGGTACAAGATGGATAATTTAAAGCGTAATTAATAGACTTCTTAATCTTGATTAAAAAATATGGTTATGATAAATTGAAAATACAATTAAAAATTGAAAATATTGACGCTTTTATTTTTGACTTTGATGGAGTACTAACTGATAACTTAGTCTCTATAGACCAAGCTGGAAACGAATTTGTGAGTTGCAGCAGGGCTGATGGTTTGGCATTCGATATTTTTCGAGAATTAAATATTCCCACGTTTATTTTATCAACCGAGTCAAACCCTGTAGTTGCAGCAAGAGGACGTAAGCTTAAAGTTCCAGTAATTCAGAGTGTTATTAACAAGGAAGAGGCTTTAAGAAAGTTAGTAAAAGAAAATGGCTATAGTTTTGAAAAAATATTTTATGTTGGTAATGATCTTAATGATTATAATGCGATGAGTTTATGTGGTTTTTCTGCATGCCCCGCTGATAGCCATAAAGTGATTCAAGATTTATCTTCGTTTTTGCTATCTACAGATGGTGGTAAGGGTGTTGTAAGAGAAATTCTTGAAGAGATATTTGAAATAAATTTTTTAGAAATTTTATAATTTTATTAAGGGAATATAATGGGAATATATGTCGTAGCTGAAGTGGGAATTAATCATAATGGTGATATGTCAATATGTAAAAAATTAATTGATTTGGCAGCAAGCTCCGGATGTGACGCTGTAAAGTTTCAAAAGCGAGATATTAATGAGGTTTACACAAAGGATTTCCTGGATTCACATAGAGAAAGCCCATGGGGCAATACGCAAAGAGAGCAAAAAGAAGGGCTTGAGTTTAATCTTCAAGAATATACTGAAATTGATAATTATTGTAAGCAAAAGTCAATTGATTGGTTTGCTTCTGCATGGGACTTAAAAAGCCAATATTTTCTACAAAAGTTTGACTTAAAGTTTAACAAAGTTGCTTCTGCAATGATTGTATATGATGAATTGCTGAGAGAAATTGCAAAAGAGGGCAGGCATACTTTCATTTCAACTGGAATGTCTGCTTATAAAGATATTGAGAATGCAGTAAATATTTTTAGAGAGGCAGGTTGTTCATTTGAGCTGATGCATACAATTTCAACTTACCCAATGGATGATACCAATGCAAATCTTAATTTAATTAATAATTTGAGGGAAAAATTTAATTGTGATGTTGGTTATAGTGGGCATGAAACTGGATTAGCGATTTCTTATGCTGCTGCTGCTCTTAATATTTCTTCTTTGGAAAGACATATTACTTTAGACAGAGCAAATTATGGCTCAGATCAATCTGCCTCCTTAGAGCCAAGTGGTTTAAGGCAATTGGTGGGTGGTGTCCGCAAAATTGAAGCTGCTATGGGCTCTGGTATTAAGACATTCATTAAAGAAGAAGAGCCAGTTGCAAAAAACCTTAGACAACACCTAAACTGGAGTCTTGATTAAGAAAAAATTAATTTCTTATTTTTTAATTATAAAAAAGTATTTTAGATGAGCTATATTGGAGTTATGCAGGGGCGACTTTTACCCAAATATCAAGGGAGATATCAGGCCCATCCAGTCGGATACTGGCAAGAGGAATTTAAAGTTGCTCAAGAGTTAAATTTAGACTCTATCGAATTCATTCTCGACTTTAATGATGTCGAATTAAATCCATTATGCTCCAAAGGTGGGATTAATGAGATAAGATCAGTATCACATATTACTGGAGTTAAAGTCAAGACAATCTGTGCAGACTATTTTATGGAGGCGCCTTTGCATTCGAAAAATAGATTAGAATCTGAGCGTAGTCAAAATATGCTGCTAAATCTTATAACTTCAGCTAGTAAATTAAACGTTACAGATATAGTTATTCCCTGCGTAGATAATGCTTCACTAGATAGTTTGGATGCACAAAACCGATTTGTTGAGAATTTAATGCCTTTATTAAAGTTAGCAGAAAAGTGCAAGATTAATCTTTCCTTGGAAACGGATCTTGCTCCAGTGCCATTTATGAAGCTTCTCAGTGTTTTTAATTCTGAGTATTTAACAGTCAATTATGATATTGGAAACAGTGCTTCACATGGCTATGATGTAATTGAAGAGCTAAATTGTTATGGAGGAAAAATCTCTGATATCCATATAAAAGATCGTGAGCTTTTCGGAGGCCCAGTAGAGCTAGGTAAGGGAAATGCTAATTTTGAATTGTTTTTTAATAAATTGCAAGAATTTAATTATGATGGACCCTTTATTATGCAGGCATTTAGAGACGATGAAGGAGTAGAGATCTTTAAAAAGCAGCTTGATTGGATTAAGCCTTTTTTATTATAATGTCGAATGAAATTCATGCAATTATTCTTGCAAGAGGTGGTTCAAAGGGAATTCCTTCAAAAAATATAATTAACTTTTTAGGAAAGCCCTTATTAGCTTGGTCAATTGAACAATGCTTAAATTCAAGTATGATTTCTGATGTCTGGGTTAGTTCAGATGATAAAGAAATTTTAAATATTGCTAAACAATATGGTGCCAAAATAATTAATAGGCCTGATAATCTTTCAGACGACTTCGCATCTTCAGAGTCAGGTTGGCTTCATGCAATGGAGTTTATAAAAAAGCAAAATCTATCAATCGAGTATATTTTTGCTCCTCAAGTTACATCACCTCTTAGAGAAGTTAGTGATATAGATAAATCTATTAAGCTTTTTTTAAAGGATGAATTAGATTCTATGTTTTCTGCAAGCTTAGCTGATGATTTATTTTTTTGGACTAATGCAAATAACATTATGAAAAGTGTTAATTATGACTATAGAAATAGAAAAAGACGTCAAGATATTGATCCACAAATTATTGAAAATGGTTCTTTTTATATTTTCAAATCAGAGCTCCTTAAAAATGAAAACAATAGATTTGGTGGTAAAATTGGTTATTATAAAATGGATTTTTGGAAAATGTTTGAAATTGATAACTCTCAGGACTTGAGAATGTGTTCAGCATTAATGAAAGAATTTTTACTTGGAGATTAGATGGATTCTGGAAGAGTAGTTTATATGAATGGTGTATTTGTGCCTGAAAAAGATGCCAAAATTTCAATTTTTGATTCAGCTTTGATGTTTGGAGATATGGTATTTGAAATGACAAGGTCATTTAACAAGAAGCAATTTAAATTACGAGAACATCTTGAGAGACTTTATGTAGGAATTGAAATTTTACGTATTCCTATAGGTATGACAATTGATGAATTAGAGAGTGCTTGCTATGAAACAATTAAAAGAAATGAAGAAGTTTTTAATAGTAATGATGAACATAGATTGATGATTAATGTAAGTAGGGGTCCTTTAGGTCTTTATGCCCCTGTTTTTGATGGAAAATTAGAACCAACTATTGTTATTGCTGATTTTCCATTAAAGTGGACTGTTGCTGCGATGGCTCCATTATTTGATAGTGGTATTGATGCAGTTATTCCAAGCCAGAGGGCAATACCCGCTTATTTGATGGATCCAAAGATTAAGAATAGAAGTAGGCTTTTCTATCAAATGGCAAATATTGAAGTATCTCAAATGAAAGGCAAAAATAATTGGGCTTTATTGCTTGATCCTGATGGCTATATTACAGAGGGTACTGGCGATAATTTTTTTATAGTTAAAAATGGTGAAATTTTGACACCAGAGGGTAGAAATATACTTCGTGGAGTTAGTAGGGATTATATTTTTGAAATAGCAAAGGAGCTTGGTATTCCCTGCAAGGAGTGTAATATTGAAGCTTATGATGTTCATACAGCTGATGAGGCATTTATGACAGGAACGCCATTTTGTATTTTGCCAACAGTATCTTTACAAGGTTTAAAAATTGGAACTGGTAAGATGGGTGAAATAACCTCATCTTTGTTGGATAGGTGGTCCAAAAATGTTGGTCTTGATATAAAGAAACAAATTCAAGACTATGGTGAAGAAATTTCAAAATTTAATTCTGATGCGCCAAATCCATACCAATTTAAAAAATAGTAATGGATCTGGAATTAAAAAATAAGAGAGTTTTAATTACTGGAGCCTCAAGAGGAATTGGTTTTGCAGCATCAAAAGCTTTCTTGGCAGAAGGTGCTAAAGTAAATCTTGTATCAAGAGGGACTTCTAATCTTGAAAAAGCCAAAAAAAAGTTATCTTTAAAGTATGGTATTAATAATTTAAATTCATATGAATGCGATTGTAGGGATATTGAATCATTGTTAGAGTTAGAAAGGACAATAAATATCAAAGATAAAGGCTTAGATATAGTGGTTGCAAATATTGGAGATGGGAGAAGCGTAGATGATGTTATTCCTAGTTTAGAACAATGGAATAGGACGTGGGATAGTAATTTTGAAACAGCACTTAATACTGCTAGAACGTTTTTACCAATGCTCAAAAAATCTAATGGGTGTTTATTATTTATATCTTCAATAGCTGGTATCGAGTCAATTGGAGCCCCAGTGGATTACTCAACAGCTAAAACAGCAGTAATTGCCCTTGCTAAAAATATGGCTAGAAAGTTAGGTAAAGAGGTCAGGGTAAATGTTTTGGCGCCTGGGAATGTTTATTTTCCTGGAGGGTCGTGGGATGACAAGATTAAATCTAATAATGAGCATGTAGAAAAAATTATTCAATCTACTGTTCCAATGCAGCGTTTTGGGACTCCAGAGGAGATGGCAGATGCTATTTTATTTCTGTGTTCAGATAGAGCTAAGTTTATTACAGGGACAGTTCTTGTGGTTGATGGTGGCCAAACCTCTGGAATTCTTTAATTATGCTTGATAATTCAAATGATATTTTTAGCTTAAAAGGAAAGACTATTGTAATTACTGGTGCTATGGGGCTTTTGGGAATGAAGCATGCTGAAATAATAGCTTCCTATGGTGGTAACCCAATTTTGCTAGATTTATCAGAAAAGTTGGTAAAAGCCCATGCCGAAAAACTTAATAGAAAGTACCTAGTAAATGCTAGTGGCTATGAAGTTGATATTACTGATGAAGCTAAAATTGAGTCTAACATCTTAGAGATAAAAAATAAATATAAATCAATTGACGGCTTAGTAAATAACGCCGCAAATAATCCTAAAGTTGAAGAAGACTCAGAAAAAAATTTCTCAAGATTAGAAAATTTTTCTTTAAAAAATTGGAACAAGGATATTGCTGTTGGACTAACTGGAGCCTTTCTTTGTGCAAAACATTATGGATTTTTAATATCTAAAAATCCTAAAGGCGGTGTTATTATTAATATTTCATCTGATCTTGGCTTAATTGGCCCAGATCAAAGGCTGTATTCAGATTCAAAAGATCCTGAAGAGTCTCGTGCTGTAAAGCCAGTGACTTATTCAGTTGTTAAAACAGGAATAATTGGTTTAACTAGATATTTAGCAACTTATTGGGCAGAAAAAAATGTTCGATGTAATGCTATTTGTCCTGGCGGTGTTGAAAATGGACAGCCAGATGGTTTTCTCAATAATGTTTCATCTCGAATCCCACTTGGAAGACTTGCAAAGGCAGATGAATACCAAGGTGTTTTGATTTGGATGCTGAGTAGCTCTTCAAGCTATTTAAATGGAGCTATTGTTCCTGTAGATGGAGGAAGGACTGCATGGTGATTTTATTTCCCATATAAATTTTTAATTTATTAATCGATATATGCAAAAAAAAACTTTAATTGCTCTTATTGAGTCACCATACCAGGCCTTTGTTATTAGAAATCTTTTGGATGAGCTGTCCAATTCTTTTGGCAGGGTAGCTATATTTATCGTCAAAAAACCAGGAATTGGTAAGGATAATTATGAGTTAATGCTTCGTGAAATTATAGATTTAAATGTGCAAATAATTACTGTTACTAAATATAGATTATTCAATTTACTTTATTTATTTATACAATTATTTTTATCCAATTCAATCGCAATTGGGAATTTGATGAGTCCATGGATGGAGCTTGTAATGTCATTTAAGTCTTCGTGGAAAAGAATATTCATATTAGAAGATGGCACAAGCCTTTCGGTTGACTTTGATGAGATTGCTAAAAAAACTGATCATATGAACCAGCCTATTTCTTTTGTTTCAATTATTTCTCAACCTAAGTCTTTAAAGAATGCCAGCCATGAATGGCTTAGAATTAATAATCCGGTAGTTAGGAAAAGTAAACACACAGTTTTTGATGATATTATGAATGACGATAGTTTGATTTTTTTAGGTTCATCATTTGTTGAGTATGAGGGTGTTTGTGCATTTTGCTATAATGATTTTGTAGTAAATGTTTTAGAGAAAGAGTATAAAAAAAATAATATTAAACAATACTATTTTCCTCATCGTAGAGAGGTTTTTAGACCTATTTCTTCAAATATTAAAATTATTGAAAAAACTAATATAGATTTTGAATATATTAGATTCTTAAAAAATCATCCAATCAATATTCATAAGACTAAATTAATTTCATTTCCATCAACTGCGATTTCACTAATGGCTATTTCTGGCCTCCCAAAATACAGCGAAGTGATGCTAGTAGATTTTCCTTTTGATAATAAATATTCTAATGATAGAGTTAACAGAATAATCGAGGATAATATTTTAGAACTTGATAAAGCTAAGATTTCTTGGAGTTTAATCGGTCCAGATTTTCTTTGTATGCACTAAGATGATTACTGCTTAATTAGTCAAAATATTCTTGACTGATTATTCCTTTCTTATATAACTATTTATATAAATAGTCATTATAATAATGCTCGATAGTATTGGAGTGTTATATGAGTATAGGTTTTTTTAAAGAATTAATAGCGCAGTATATGCGAGCAAGCATAAAACCTACTAATTCATTTCATAAATTTCCACATTTCCTTGATTTACAAATCTGTGAAGAAATTTGCAATGAAATTGATTCACAAATATTAAAAAAAGTGTCACAAAAATACTCTAATAATACTGATGACCGAATCTTTTATTTTAAGAGTGAAAAACATAGCACGCTATTAAATACAATTGGGCAAGCTTTTTGCCCTAAAAGATATTGGCTAGGTTTTTATATGGCTAACAGAATAATATATAAAGATAATAATTTAGGTTCTGGGGAGGGCTGGCACCGTGACTCATGGAGTGGACAGAGAAAACTCATAATATATTTAAATGGTGTTAGTCAAGATAATGGCCCAACACAATTAGTAAATAAGTCACATTCTTTGATAAATAAATTACAATCTATTATCAAAGGACAGGGTGATAGAGTTACAGATGAATATGTAAATATTAATTTTAAAAGTGAAATTGAGACACTAATTGCAAATACTGGTGATGCTGTATTTTTTAATCCATCAGCAATTCACAGGGGAAAGCCTTTAAAAAGTGGAAAAAGGTATGCGCTCACTTTTTATTTTTTCGATGAAGGCTTCACCCAAACTTCTATAGAT
>Ga0209482_1000691_pt1 | contig 27565 bp, 26 predicted proteins | sample CoawatmetaG10DNA_FD_187512 | JGI IMG/M metagenome (GOLD analysis project Ga0209482, IMG submission 187512) | Marine microbial communities from the West Antarctic Peninsula - Coastal water metaG104-DNA (SPAdes) (version 2) | ecosystem: Environmental > Aquatic > Marine > Coastal ...
TAGCAGGGCTTGGCACGCGCATGCTACCTGCGACCAAGGCGATCCCAAAAGAATTATTACCCGTGTATGACCGTCCCATTATTGAGCATGTGGTTAAAGAAGCCATCGCAGCGGGCATCACTGAAATTATCCTTGTCACAAGAAGCGGCAAAGAGGCGATCGAGAATCACTTTGATGCGCACTACGAGCTTGAGCACCGGTTAGAAAAAAAGGGTAAAGAGACTATCCTTGGCACGGTTAAAAACATCATTCCTACCGGTATCACGGTGACCTCCGTTCGCCAGAGTGATGCGCTGGGTCTAGGTCACGCGGTTCTCTGTGCAAAGCATTTATTAAATAACGTTCCCTTTGCGGTTCTGCTGCCCGATGTCCTGGTGCTTGATCAAGAATCGCGGGATAAAAATTACAGCTTTGCCGCCATGACGGATGCGTGGAATGAGTCCGGTATTGGCCAGGTCATGGTTGAGCGTGTTGATTCCGAGGCCATTGAAAATTACGGTGTTGCTGACTTGGGTTGTGAGGCGAGCGAACCTTTTAGAAGTGTTCCCCTAAAGGGATTGGTTGAAAAACCCTCCCCAGAGGATGCGCCCTCCAATTTAGCCGTGCTGGGTCGCTACATTCTCCCCTGCAAGGTATTAGATCTGCTTGAGACGACTGTTGCGGGTGTGGGTGGTGAGATACAGCTGACCGACGCGCTGGATGAGCTGCTTAAGCGTGACGGGTTAAATGCCTTTGAGACCGACGCTGAAATTTTTGATTGTGGCAACAAGCAAGGTTTTTTAAGTGCCAACCTGGCTGTGGGCATGCGCGATCCAGATACCAAGCAGTCTATTAAAGCGCTCATTGAAAAGAATGGCTGGTAGGGTTCGATAAAGGCTATTATCGGATGCTAAAGAGGTATGTTTTCGACCTCCCATATTTCAAAAAAAGATGGTAACTTTATGCACATCGGATTCAACTAAGAGTGTTTTAGCGTTGAGTAATTTAAAGGGTTAAAAAGATTCTGGTGCATTGGGACGAGTTTATTGTTAGACGCTTTTTTGCCATCTAGCGATTATGTTATGACATAGGATAAATTATGAAAGCTGTAATTCTTGCAGGTGGTTTTGGAACACGAATAAGTGAAGAAACAGGCTTAAAGCCAAAGCCAATGATTGAAATCGGCGGCAAACCCATTCTTTGGCATATTATGAAAATGTACTCCAAGTGCGGGGTGAATGACTTTGTTATTTGTTGCGGTTATAAAGGCTATTTAATTAAGGAGTACTTTGCAAACTACTTTCTCCATCAATCCGATGTTACTTTTCACATGAGAGAGAATCGGATGGAGGTTCATGACGGTAGAGCTGAGCCCTGGAAAGTGACTTTGGTTGATACAGGTGAAAGCGCTCAAACAGGAGGCAGGCTTTTAGCTGTGAGTAAGTATATCGATACTGAAGAGATGTTTTGTTTGACTTATGGCGATGGGGTTAGCGATATAGATATTGCTGGATCTATCGAGTTCCATAAAAAACATGGCAAACTTGCCACCGTAGCATCAGTTTTTCCTCCTGGTAGATTTGGGGCCTTAGAATTAGAAGGCTCCTCCGTTAAGAGTTTTATGGAAAAGCCAAAAGGTGATGGTGGGATGATAAATGGCGGGTTCTTTGTACTGTCATCAGAGGTATTGAATAGAATCGAAAATTCCCAGAGTGTATGGGAACAGGAGCCACTTAAATCTTTAGCGGTTGACGGCGAATTAATGGCGTTTGAGCATCAAGGGTTTTGGCAGCCTATGGATACTCTGCGAGACAAAATACTCCTAGAGGATCTTTGGGTGAAAAATAAAGCCCCTTGGAAAACATGGTAGAAGTCGGAATGGTTAATTCAGAATTTTGGAAAGGCAAAAAGGTTTTTATTACCGGTCATACAGGCTTTAAAGGCAGCTGGTTGTCTATTTGGCTTAACTCGATGGGTGCAATATTGACTGGCTACGCATTGGTTCCCAATACAAAGCCAAATTTTTTTGATGCGGCATTAGTCGCTGATGATATGGAATCCATAGTTGGTGATGTGAGGGATCTGGACAAACTGACCCAAGCCATGAGTGGTTTTGCACCCGACATCGTTATTCATATGGCTGCGCAACCTTTAGTTCGACTTTCTTATAAAAACCCAGTAGACACTTACAGTACCAATGTGATGGGAACAGTCAATCTGCTTGAGGCAGTAAGAAGTGTAGCATCAGTTAAGGCTGTTGTTAATGTGACCACAGATAAATGTTATGAAAATAAAGAATGGATTTGGGGTTATCGTGAAGATGAAGCTATGGGAGGGCGCGACCCCTACAGCAATAGTAAAGGGTGCTCTGAGCTTGTCACTGCAGCCTATAGGAGTTCATTTTTTAATGATTCGGGGTCAGCTAAAATTGCTTCAGGCCGGGCGGGCAATGTTATTGGCGGTGGTGATTGGGCTGAAGATCGGTTGATACCTGATTTTTTCAAGTCATTTGAAAATAACCAACCAGTGATTATTAGAAACCCATCTGCGACTAGGCCGTGGCAACATGTTTTAGAGCCTTTATCAGGATATTTGGTTTTGGCGGAGCAGCTGTATCTTAATGGCGATAGATATGCTGAAGCTTGGAATTTTGGTCCTGAGGATGATGATGTAAAGCCCGTGAGGTCGATTATCGAGTACTTAGTTGAACGGTGGGGTGATGGTGCAAGCTGGATCCATGACGAGTCTGAGCAGCCCCATGAAGCTCAGTTACTCAAGTTAGATATTTCTAAGGCTAAACAATTACTAGGATGGCAGCCTAAATGGAGTTTGTTTAGAGCTTTAGATAGCATTATTGAGTGGCAAAAAATTTGGCTGAGCGGTGGAGACTTAAAGATGGTGACCCTAAAACAAATACGTCAATTTGAACAAAGTTAGGGGAATAGTTGTCTGCACGACTGGCTTTCTCGGGAGCCTAAGAAAGCAATATTTGTAGGATTTGAATACACAATCGTGAGGGAAGTGACAAGCACACTTTGACTTTGAGCTAGACACTATAGTTTCGATTATATTGAGATTAAACTTGAGTAATTAGTTTGTATGGCTAACACTCCTGTAGGATTCTCGGTATAAATATATAGGGAGCTAGTGCCGAGAGAATCGCGATTTATGTTTGTGTTCCTCGCTCCACATAACGATGGGAAAGGCGGCGCGTAAAACTATCCAGTACGGAAAGACGGACTCGCTGACTTACCTACTTAAGATTGCGACGTTCATTTTATGAGGGCATAAGTTTTGCCTTTCAGGTCAGATATGAAAATCTTGAAAAATCAAACTAGATCGAAGTTTTCATGCCCATTGTAAGAATCTGACTATATATTCACGCAAGCAGAGAATTATTGAACTCGGCGAGCTGCTCTCTGTGTTTGTCCTTTTAGATGAGTGTGGATTCCGCGGGGATCGCGTTAAATGCTGGGCTTGCTGTTTGTGGATAACTAGGTTTATTGGTATTTGATATTTGATATTTGGTGTGGCCTAGTTGATTTGTTGGCTCCGTTTTTTTAGCCGTTAGTTGCAAAGTAGTTTTTCGTCCGTCTGTCCTTTCGTGTCAGGCGGTAATCATGGATCGTTATATAATACGTTAGTGAGAGCCATTATATGGGTGTTGAAATTCGCAGTACCATTTTACCGTCGGTTTTGATAATTGTCCCTCAGCGCTTTGGGGATCATCGAGGCTTCTTTGAAGAAACTTGGAGTGAGAATGCTTTAGCGGAATCCGGAATCGAAATTTCTTTTGTACAAGATAATCATTCTTATTCTAAGGAGTTAGGGACACTGCGAGGGCTTCATTATCAATCGCCTCCCCACGCGCAGGATAAGCTCGTGCGCTGCACACGCGGCGCAATCTTTGATGTGGCAGTGGACATACGAAAGGGTTCGCCCACATACGGGCAATGTGTTGGTGCGGAGCTCTCTAGAGAGAATGGTCACCAGTTACTTGTTCCTAAGGGTTTCCTTCACGGCTTTGTGACTCTTATGCCGGACACAGAAGTTCAGTATAAGTGTAGCGACAATTACGCACCGCAATGTGATGGGTCGGTGCTTTGGAGTAGTCTAGGTATTGACTGGCCTTTACATGGAGTGTTGCCTAAATTGTCTGCGAAGGATGAAGATGCACAGTCCTTCGAAGTCTTTGATTCCCCTTTCCTTTGGGAGCATAACGTATGAAAATTTTAGTCACTGGCGGGGCAGGCTTTATTGGTTCTGCTGTGGTGCGAAAGGCTATCTCTCAGGGTTTTGAGGTGGTGAATGTGGATGTGCTGACATACGCGGCTTGCCTCGAGAATCTAGACGCCGTAGCACATTGTGATGGATACGTCTTTGAGCAAGTAGATATATGCGATCGCGCAGCTCTTGATCTCGTTTTTGCTAAGCACACGCCAGATGCGGTTATGCATCTGGCAGCAGAATCCCACGTTGACAGATCTATTGATGGCCCAGGTGATTTTATTGAGACCAATATAATGGGCACTTATCATCTGCTTGAGGCTGTTCGGGCTTATTGGCTAAAAGCAGGGAGGCCCCTGAACTTTCGTTTTCATCATATTTCGACCGATGAAGTGTTTGGCTCGTTGCCGGAGGATAAATCTGTGCGGTTCACTGAGAAAACCCCTTATGATCCGCGCAGCCCCTACGCGGCGTCTAAGGCTGCATCTGATCATTTAGTACGCGCTTGGCATGAAACCTACGGCATCCCGGTAGTGCTAACTAATTGCTCTAATAACTATGGGCCCTACCACTTCCCTGAGAAGCTCATTCCTGTGGTGATTTTAAAGGCCTTGGCTGGCGAGTCTATTCCCATTTACGGTAAGGGTGATAATGTCAGGGATTGGCTATATGTAGAAGACCATGCAGATGCTCTTTTATTGGTACTTCAGGAAGGCCGTGTAGGAGAGAGTTACAATATAGGTGGTGGGAACGAGCTGAGTAACATTGATTTGGTGCGGTCATTATGCGCTATACTCGATGAAAAGAAGCCCAGAGAGGAAGGTAGTTACGCTGAGCAAATCATCTTTGTAGCTGATCGTCCTGGCCACGATGCGAGATATGCTATCGATCCCTCGCGCATCCGTGAAGAGCTTGACTGGCAGCCTTCAGTGACATTGGAGGAGGGGCTGGCTTTGACGGTAAAGTGGTATCTCGACAATGAAGCTTGGTGGCGGCCCCTATCAAATCGAAGTGGTGTTGGATCACGCTTAGGTTTGAAGGTATGAGCGTCTTAGTTTTTGGATACTCGGGACAAGTAGCTCGAGAACTTGCGCGGCTGGCTGATGAGCTTAAATTATCTTTTGTTTTTTTGGGGCGACAGGACGCAGATCTTTCTTACCCAGACAAGTGTGAAGAGCTGATTCTTGCTCGCGAGCCTGCTGCAGTGATAAATGCTGCGGCATGGACAGCGGTGGACGCAGCAGAGACTGCGGAAGCTGAGGCATCGGTTGTCAACGGTGAAGCGCCTGGTGCCATGGCTCGCGCCTGCGCCAAGCTTTCCATTCCATTTTTACATATCTCATCTGATTATGTTTTCGACGGGAGCGGTGACTATCCGTGGCGACCTCATGACGCGGTGGGGCCACTGGGTGCTTACGGTCGTTCGAAGCTCTTAGGGGAGCAGTTAGTTCAAGAGAGTGGTGCGCGTGCGATAATTCTTCGCACGAGCTGGGTGTTTTCAGCTCATGGCTCGAACTTTGTAAAAACCATGCTTCGCCTTGGTGGGGAGCGAAGCCAGCTTAATGTAGTGGGCGATCAGGTCGGTGGACCGACGTCGGCTAGCTCTATTGCAAGGTCAGCGGTAACCCTAATCGAGGCGCTGCTTAAGGGCGCGGCTGGTGGCACTTTTCATTTTGCCGGCATCCCTGATGTGAGCTGGGCGGAGTTTGCTGGAACGATCATGGACCTGGCGGGACTATCCTGCGAGATTGCACCCATCTTAAGTGCAGATTACCCAATGGGGTCACCACGACCTTTAAACTCGCGCATGGATGGTAGTGCGCTACTCGAAGCCTATGGAATTCCTCGAGGTGATTGGGCTAAGGATCTTGAACATGTACTCACCGAATTAGCGGAGAAATCTGATGCAACGTAAGGGAATCATTCTTGCCGGTGGGTCTGGCACACGCCTTTGGCCCAATACTATCGGCGTTTCCAAGCAGTTATTGCCAATTTTCGACAAGCCTATGATCTATTACCCGCTATCGGTGCTCATGCTCACGGGCATTAGGCAGATTGCTATTATTACCACTCCCGAGGACCAAGCCCAATTTCAGCGTGTCTTAGGGGATGGCGGGCAATGGGGGTTGGCTTTGACTTATTTAGTGCAACCTTCTCCAGACGGATTGGCTCAAGCCTATCTATTGGCGGAAGATTTTTTAAATGGCTCGCCGTCTACCTTGGTTCTTGGAGATAATATTTTTTATGGTCACGGGCTTCCCGAAATGCTTGAACGGGCATCTCTTGTATCCTCAGGAGGTACGGTCTTTGGATATCACGTCACTGATCCCGAGCGTTATGGGGTTGTGGGCTTTGATGCTAGCGGGCGGGCAAACGTCATTGTTGAAAAACCCGCCAATCCACCTTCAAATTATGCGGTGACGGGGCTGTATTTTCTTGATGAAAAGGCATCTGAAAGGGCTAAGCAGGTAATTCCTTCTTCCCGGGGTGAACTTGAAATTACTTCCCTTTTAGAAATCTACTTGGAGGAAGGAAGCCTCAATGTAGAAACTATGGGGCGAGGTATCGCTTGGCTTGATACGGGCACTCACGCCAGCATGCTGGATGCGAGTAACTTTGTGCGCACCCTAACGGAGCGCCAAGGTATGCAAGTAGGCTCTCCTGATGAAATTGCCTTCCGTAATGGATGGATTTCAAAGGCTGCACTCCGGGAACGAGCGGAACTCTTCAGTAAAAATGGCTATGGTCGCTTTCTGACTCGTTTAGTCGACGCGTGAGTTCGGTCGGGTGGGGTGGTTCGGGATTAGTCGGCCTCGTTTAGGGCTAAGTTTAATATCTTTCTTGACAGAATTATTTTTAGATTAACGATGTAGTCATACCCTGATCTTAGGCGCTACAGAAGTATTAAAAGTAACTTTAGTTTTTATTAACGAGCACATAAAAACAGATGAAAATTTTTGTAACAGGAAGTAATGGTTTTATTGGAAGCCATGTAGTCAAAAAAGCATTAAATTATGCCCATGAAATAGTCGGACTTCGTCGCTCCAATAACTTGGCGAAAATAGACTTACCTCGTCAACCAATATGGGTCGAAGGAACATTAGAAGCTGATATGCGACAAGTGCTAGAGGGCTGCGAAGCAATTATTCACTTGGCGGCTTATGGAGTAAATCCGAATTTTGATTCCTGGCAGGAAGCGTATCGATGGAATGTCTCTGCAAGCATTCATTTATTGGGTCAGGCGAAGCTGGTGGGTGTAAAAAGAGTTGTAATTGCGGGTAGCTGCTCTGAATATGGCAGGTCCGCAGAGCGTTATGAACATGTTCCATGTGATGCTCCACTAGAGCCGGTTAATGCTTATGGAGCATCTAAAGCAGCCGCAACGCTTGCCGCGATGGCATTTGCTCGGGAAAATGACCTCGAACTAGTAGTCCTGAGGCCCTTCCATATTTATGGTGAAGGGGAAAGCCAAGAGCGCTTATGGCCAAGTCTAAAAAAAGCAGCATTAGCTGGTGAAGATTTCCCTATGACTTTTGGCGAACAAATTAGAGACTTTACACCAGTAGAATTTGCAGCAGAAAAGTTCATTTACTATGCTACAGAAGCAATTATTCCAAAGGGTGAGCCCAAAATTCATAACCTTGGCACAGGCCGATCAATGTCACTTAATAGTTTTGCCGAGAAGCAATGGAAGAAATTCGGTGCGACAGGAAAATTGAAACTAGGAGAAATTTCTTACCGTAAAAATGAAGTGATGCGCTACGTGCCGCTGGTATAAGCCTCACGCTGACGTGTTCCAAAACTTTAGGTCTGGAAACAAAATCCTGCTAAATCAATCAAACATAAATTAACAAAGCATTCTAAGGAAAACCAAATGCGCAGCACACACCTACATTTTTTAGATGTCTGAAAGCTCTAACAATTTGACAGGAAGCAACTTGTTAGCGAAAAACACGTTATACAATCTTGTTGGGCAAGCTTTTCCAGTCTTGGCTGCGATCTTTTCAATTCCAATACTTATCAACACTTTGGGGGCTGGTGGATTTGGTGTTCTGACTTTGGCGTGGATGGTTACAGGCTATTTTGGGTTGTTGGATCTGGGCGTTGGTCGTTCGCTCACTAAAATGCTATCAGAAAAGTTAGGGCGAGATGATGTTGAAGACATCCCAGATCTAATTTGGACTGCATTAATGCTGACAAGTTTTATGGGCTTGTTTGGAAGTTTACTGCTTAGCTTTTCTGCTTCGACAGCCGTCAATGATCTATTTGGGATGCCATTAGCTTTACGCGATGAAGCTGAGAAAAGCTTCTACATTCTTGCGCTCTCTATACCGATAGTAATCGCTTCATCAGCACTAAGTGGAATTCTTCAGGCATACCAACGATTTGACCTTGTAAACATTGTGAGGTCTCCCATCGGTTCACTCACGTTTTTAGGGCCCGTTTTGGTTTTGCCATTTTCCGAAAAGCTGTCCTATATAGTTGCTTCATTAGTGATGGTGAGGCTTCTGGAGGGTGTGATAAATTTCGCTTTTTGCATTCGTGTTGTCCCTAAAATACTAAACAATATTCGTGTCCAGCGCACATATATGAGCAAGATGCTTCGTTTTGGTGGATGGATGACGGTAAGCAATATAATTGGTCCTCTAATAATCTATCTGGATCGATTTTTGATTGGGTCAATAATTTCGGTAACTGCAGTCGCATATTATGCGGCTCCTTCCGAAATCGTCAACCGTATGATGGTTGTTCCTGGTGCAATCGTAGGGGTCCTTTTCCCCGCCCTTGGGGCTTTGATCGGCCCTGATCCAGGTAAAGCCAAAAGCTTGTTTTTTAACGGAGTGAAGTACACGTTCATTGCAGTATTCCCTGTAGTTCTTATTTTTGTTACTTTTGCGCAAGAGGGGTTAACCCTTTGGTTAGGAGATGAGTTTTCTATTGAGGGAGCTATAGTATTAAAGTGGCTAGTCATAGGCGGCTTGATGAGTAGCTTCTCCTATTTTCCCTTTGCGGTATTACATGCCGCTGGCCGGCCCGATCTTACGGCGAAAATTCATTTTATCGAAGCACTTATCTATATCGTGATAGCTTGGATTCTAATCAATAGATACGGAATTGAAGGTGCGGCGATAGCTTGGGTAGCACGCGCCACCTTGGACTCGATTATATTATTTTACCTGGCAGGGAGGGTATTAAAAATAACCTATCCCAAATTTAAAATATTTTTAATCGCATCTTTAGTTTTAGCCCTGTTATCTATCTCAATACTTTTTTCTCAAGATCTGTACTTTAAGCTAGGATTTGTTGCTTTGGCACTCGTTGCCCTTTTTGTCTTTAGTTGGAAAGGGCTTTTAAATTCTGGTGAGAGAGACTTTGTGCTCTCACACGTCAAGCGCATATAAATCAGCCAGAATTTCTAGCTAGGGTAAACAGGTGGTAATAATATTAATACAGCCGAGGTGATTTTCTGTCCACCTTTGAATCCACGTTGTGGGATTAGATGTGAGAGGTACTTAGGCTAACTGTTTGATTTTAGAAAATAGAAGATAATTTTCTACAAAAATGTTTGAGAGACAAATAGCTTTCATCGAGTTATCTTTAATGTAAAATTTAAAGTTACTGTTTTAGGTGTTAATACATGCGTCATACAATAGAAGCCAAGCCTACTCGCAACAATATTCTTGGGGTGATCGTTACATACCATCCGGATATGGAATTGCGAGGGCGAGTTGAAAAAATAAGGCACCAAGTCGATAAACTTTTGATCATTGATAATAAATCGGCGCCGGATTGCGTTTTGATGATTCAGGGAATTTCAACAGATTTGGGTGTTGACGTAATTGAGAATGAGTCCAATCTTGGTATTGCAGAGGCGCTTAATCAAGGCTTTAAATACGCTGAGCGTTTTGGTGATAGATATTCCTGGGTGCTTACCCTCGATCAGGACTCAGACTGCTACTCAACATTAATAGAACAATTGATATCGGCTTATGATCACTGCCCTTTTCGCGACGAAGTTGGGATGATAGGAACTAATTATCGAGAGAAAACTACAGCCCGAATCCTTCATGAAAAAACGACAGAAGATGAAGACTGGGAGGAAGTTAAAAATTTGCCCACTTCTGGTTGTATCACATCGCTAACCGCATTTTCTGAGGTGGGTGAGTTCCGGACAGATTTTTTTATAGACTATGTAGATACTGAATATTGCATGCGCCTGAGAGATAAAGGTTATCGAGTACTAATCTCTCCAAAGATAGGGATGATCCACCCGCTAGGATATTATCGAGCCAGCAAGCTTCACGAGTTGATTCGCGGCGAGTCAATGGTAACGAGTTACCCACCTCTGCGGCATTATTACTGGATGAGAAACGGCGTTACATTAATTAGGGAGAATTTCCGACGCGAATTGAGTTGGTCATTAAATGAAGCTTATTACCTGTTTGTCAGGAGAATAATAACAGTACTATTATTCGAGGATAAAAAGTTCATTAAGTTAGGAAATATTGCCCTTGGCGTCTGGCATGCTGTTTTATCTCGCGGAGGAAGTAAACATTGAGTGGGTGTTTTTCAATAATCATCTGTTCTGTCGTTCGAATATCGTTTTTTCGGCAGCTTTTATAAAAATTATTGATTCCCTTCTTTCATATTTATTGAGAGAGTAGAAAGTCGGTGAAATTTTCTCGGTAACTTCGCAGTTGCTACGTTCAGGTTGGCATCTTTTGCGGTGTACTAAAAAAGGATGTTGCAAACTGTTTCTGATTACATAAGGTTCAGTCTAATGCATTTAGTGATTTTTCAATCGTCCCAAGCATGGCTGAGAACTGGCCACATAGTGTTTTTTCTAAATAGTTGGGGAGACCTCTAGTGTTAACTGTCCTTATGCCTGTTGGGGCTGTCGATGAGTTTCTACCTATTGCCGTTGACTCTATAAAAAATCAAACGTTTGACGACTTTGTTTGCCATATTTTATGTGGCCAGTTAACCGAGGATGAGCTTACGCGCCTTAATGGGCTTGTTTCGGATGATGAACGGTTTGTGTTGCATCATTTGATTTTGAGCGGTATTACATTCGCTCTCAATTATGGTCTCAACTTAGTAAAAACAAAATATGTAGCTAGAATGGACAGTGATGACGTTTCCCATCCGACACGCTTTGAAAAGCAACTTAACTTTTTAGAGGAGAATATTAATTACGTTGCGGTGGGCTGTCGTGTAACTTTGGTCGATGAGTATGGTGAAATAGTTAATCAAAAATTCAAATTTTTTGAGGATGATCGGGAAATACGTAGGGCTCTTAAATATAGAATGCCCTTATGCCACCCTGCTATGATTTTTCGGACTGATACTCTACTTTCTCACCGAGGCTATATGTATGGAAACACTTCAGAGGATCATGAACTCTATCTTAGGGTAGCGCGAAATCCAAATAGCTTGTTCAAAAACCTTCCTGATAATCTCTTGAGTTACAGGCGACATGGAAATCAACTCACAAATCCTAGCAACGCGCATAAAGCTTACTGCAATATTGCTGGCTTCCTGTTTACTGAGTTTCTTTTAACTTGGAACCCAGCATATTTGCTTGGTATGGTTTCTAGTCACCCCTTGTTACGGAAATTCCGTGCTTTCTTGCGAAAATGTTATCCGGGGATGTCACGATAATTGAGCTGCTTTACTTGGATTATGCCCAAATTTTATGGTTTTCAGATTTTTTTTGAATCAAACTCATCGTCTAAGTAGCGTGAGTATGTTTTCCCGGAGGTTAGGAACAGTTTATGTCTAGATGTGAGGTAGTGATTCTGGCTGGTGGGTTTGGGTCTCGCTTAAAGTCAGTTTTAGGTGAGTCTACGCCAAAACCCTTGGCTCTTATCAACGGTATTCCTTTGATAGAACACCAGGTACTCCAATGTAAAAAATATGGGTTTAAACGAATTCTTATTCTCCTTCACCATTTACCTGATGTAATAATTGAGCACCTGGGAGATGGTTCAAATTTTGATTTGGAAATAGAATATGCCATCGAGGGGAATCCTCGTGGAACGGCCGGAGCAATTTTCGATTCGCTGGGTTTGTTAGCTAGTTCGTTTTTAGTCATATATGGCGATACATATTTCGATATCAATCTAGGAAAGTTTTTTAATGCAAAAAAATCTGTCGATCTAGTACTTACCTTTTGTCATCCAAACTCTCATCCTTTTGATTCTGATTTACTAGCTTTAGATTCCAATGGGAAAGTTGAAAGGGTATTTAGACCTAGTATCTCGGGAGATCAGTACTACAAAAATCTCGTGAATGCAGCACTTTACGTTATGGATAGAAAAGCATTTTTGGGCCGCGTCCCAGTTGGTGGTCAGATGGATCTATCATCACAGCTGTTTCCTGCGCTGATTGCTGAAGGAGAATATATTCAGACTTATGTGTCTTCTGAATATATTAAAGATATGGGTACCCCTAAACGGTATCAAGATGTTAATCGGCAACTTAAAGAAGGAATTCCCTCCCTTTTATCTGACAACGGTGAACGTCGATGTGTTTTTTTAGACAGAGACGGAGTAATCAATAGAGAAGTTGGACACTTGAATAATGTCAATGATTTCGAGTTATTGGAGAATGTTTCAAAAGCTATTGCGTCCCTCAATGCTGCTGGATATTTGGTCATATGCGTTACTAATCAGCCTGTCTTGGCTAGAGGAGAGCTTACAGAGGACGAGTTATCCTTAATACATATGAAAATGGAGACTGAGTTAGGAAAAGAAGGGGCGTATTTAGATTATATTTACTATTGCCCACATCATCCGGATGTTGGTTTTCCAGGAGAAGTTTCTCTGTTAAAGATTCAATGTGAATGCAGGAAACCTAATCCGGGAATGTTACTAAAGGCTATTGAGGACTTCGGAATTGAGTCTTCAGCATCATGGATGATAGGCGACCATATGAGAGACATTACTGCCGGGAAGACTGCTGGAGTAAGGACAATTCTAGTTGGATCTGATTCTGGTATAGAAAATGAAAGTCAGTTGTTGGCCGATAACCACTTTGATAGTTTATTCCCTGCTTGTGAATGGATATTGAAGTCGTGATGGAAATACAAGTGATTTAATCGTGAAGATTGGATAAGAGGTTAAAGGAATGGGGCTCAAAAATTGATTATTACTAAGACACCATTGAGAATGAGTTATGTGGGAGGCGGAAGCGACCTCACAAGTTATTATCGCGAGTTTGGAGGTGCCGTAATTTCTACGGCGATTAATCACTACATCTATGTTTTGGTAAAATCACGATTTGAAAAGGGCATTAGACTTAGTTATTCAAAAACTGAAAATGTGACATGTCGAGAAGAAATCGAGCATCCGCTAGTTAGAAATGCGTTATCTATGTTTGGAATAGGTGAAAGTATTGAAATCGTTTCTACAGCTGACATTCCATCAACGGGTACGGGCTTAGGTTCGTCTAGTTCTTTCTCAGTGGGATTAATCCGCGCACTTAACGCGTTCAGGGGGGAAGTCCGATCAGATAGAGCCTGCGCAGAGTTAGCGTGTAAACTTGAAATTGAGTTGTGCCAAAGTCCAATAGGTAAGCAAGATCAATATGCAGCTTCCTTTGGTGGCTTAAAGGTATACAAGTTTAACCAAGATGATTCAGTATCAGTGCAAAGTGTAGCCTGTAATAAAAACACTATTGAAAAGCTTAACAAACAAACTCTAGTTTTTTATATAGGCGGAGATCGGAACGCAAACGAAATATTGAGGCAGCAGTCAGTAGAATTACTGCAGGAAAAAAAGGCAAAAGGGATGGCGAAGATGGTTGACTTAGTATGGGATTTAAAGCGTGAATTGGAGTCACAGTCTGTCGCAAATTTCGGTCCGATCTTGCATGAAAATTGGTTAATTAAAAGAGATCTCTCCCCAGGTGTCTCTAACTCATTTATAGACGATATGTATACGCAAGCACTGGCTTGTGGGGCCTCAGGGGGAAAACTACTTGGCGCTGGCGGCGGAGGATTTATGATTTTTCACGCGGCTACAGACTCTATTAGATCAAAAATTCGAGCGCGATTTAGCAAGCTTAGAGAAGTTGCCTTTGAAGTTGAGCAAGCTGGATCATCAGTTATATTTTATCAATAAAGGATGGAAATCATGAATTTTTCAATTAAGAATTATATCGATCAGCATGGCAGGGTATTTAATTCGATGAATATTGAGGCGATACAGAAAAGCCTTGATTTAATTACCAAAACTATTAGTAACGGCAAGAAGATAATTACTTGTGGTAATGGGGGCAGTGCCTCCACTGCAAGTCATTATATTACCGACTGGAATAAGATGTACAACTTGGCTACTGGCGGAAAATTTCGCGGCTTGTCGTTAACGGATAATGTAGGATTAATCACTGCTTATGGCAATGATATTAGTTATGACGAAGTGTTTGCAGGTCAAATAGACACCTTAATGGATGATGGTGACTTATTAGTTGCAGTGTCAGGAAGTGGTAATTCACCCAATATAATCAAAGCTATTGAGGCTGCAAGAAATGCAGGAGGAAACATACTGGGAGTATTAGGCTATGACGGTGGAAAGGCAATGGCGATGTGCGATGAAGTGTTTCATACGCCTTGCTGGGATATGCAGATATGTGAGGATATACATTTATCTTTTGGCCATTTGGTTATGAAAACCATATGCGGGAATGACATTAAGTCACTAATTTAAATTTGTAAAGAAGAACACAATGACTAAAACAACCAGGGTTTCAATTATTACAGGCGGTGCCGGATTCATCGGTGTTAATTTAGCCAAAAAGCTGATTAGTTTGGGCCACGCTGTAGTCTTAGGGGATAACTATTCTTTAGGTTCAAAAAAAAATATTGAGCAATGTATCTCTCCAAATTTTGATGATTTTTTGGAGGTCGACGTCTCCTCCTCTGATGGAGCCATGTCCCTTTTTGAATTTTGCTTGAGGCGACATGGTCGTATTGATGAAGTTTGGCACTTAGCTGCCAACTCAGATATCCCTGCAGGAGTGGAAGATCCAAATGTGGATCTTAAAGATACCTTTATGACAACTTTTTGGTTGCTGCGCGCGTGCCAAAAATTTGGCGTAAAGAAATTTAATTTTGCATCTAGTTCTGCGGTTTATGGTGACTGGGGCCAGGTGCCTTTGGCTGAGAGTCTAGGTCCATTAGCACCTATCTCCAATTATGGAGCAATGAAACTAGCATCTGAAGCGCAGATATGTGCCGCTAGGGAGTCTTTTTTAGAACTAGCAACTATATTTCGTTTCCCAAACGTTGTTGGGGTGCCTGCAACCCATGGAGTCATATACGACTTTGTTCACAAATTAAAGAAAACACCAAATCAGTTGACGGTTCTAGGAAATGGAAACCAACAAAAAAGTTATTTACATGTCTCCGAACTTATTGATGCGATGCTATATGTGTCTAAAAACAAAGATGTGAAGTTGTGTGGTCGCCCTACTATAATCAACATTGGAAATGACGATGAGGGTGTAACGGTACGTGAAATTGCGCAATCAGTAACGAAGTGTTGCTCGCCACAAGCTGTCATAATTTATGGTGATGATTCATCGGGATGGGTTGGAGATATTCCACGATTTAGATACGATACGTCAAGACTCACGTCGCTTGGATGGAGTCCCATGATGAGCTCAAAAGAAGCCGTTAAACTAGCTATCCATGAGATTACCAAAGAACTTTTTGATTCATGAAAAGATGCAATTTAGTCAAGGAAAAGAGATTCCGATTCTCAATCAATCTGTGGGATGGAGTAATCGTAGTTGTGCAATCGAATAGCTTTTGAGTGGTCTCAAGTTTGAATAGTTTGCGTACACCGAATTCCCGTGGAAAATTATTGATAAGAAGAATATTTTTCGACGATTATTACTTATTTTAGATTATTTTTGGTAAATGTTTTTTTGAATAGTAAATTGAATCTGAGCCGATTTAATGAGTGCGCTGAACGCACATGCACTAGAAAGCACCCTTGAGACAAACTATAACCATTGGAGACTGGGCAATGAAGCTCACTATTGCGATCCCAACATACAATCGTAACGAAATTCTTAATAAAAACTTAGAGAAACTCTTACCCCAGGTAACCAAAGAGTGTCGGGTTATTATCTTAGACAATTGCTCAGATATCCCAGTTGAAGAGACTATAAAGGACTTGCTGAAAAAATATTCTCATATCAACATAAGTGTTATAAGAAATCGCGATAACATTGGAATGACCGCCAATATCTTAAAGTGCTTTGGGGAATGCTCGGATCCGTGGCTGTGGGTCTTGGGTGACGATGATGAAGTCACTGAGGGCTCAGTTGCGAGGGTTCTCAATGACATAGATAGGAAAAGGGAATTGCACTTCATAACGTACGCATGGGATGAAGACTCATTTAGGCGGGACCAAGAAGTAATAACAACGGGAATTGACCCATTCTTGGATACCTTCGAAACGTTTGGTGCTGTTTTATTTCTCTCGACATCCGTATATAACATGGAGAAAGTTATTGGGAGTATGTCATTTGCGCAGTTTTTTCAAACATCATATGCACCCCATTTAGTAATGTTGTTCATGTCGTTAGGGGACGATGGTAAATGCGCTTTTTCTACAGACCAGATTGTCGTCAATAAGGCTGAAGAAACTCCCGCTCACCTAAAGTGGGATCAAATTTTCATCTATCAGCTCACTATGCTTTTACGCCTGCCTTTGAAGCCAAGCACGATCGCGAAATTGAGAAATCGCCTTGAGCAACTAACTAGAGTCTGGACAATATATCATTTTATTTTTACGCTCACATTTACGGAATATGAAGAAGGTTCTATTAATAAGCCCACCATTTTGTACGGTGAAGTTGTACGTAGCTTTTTCCATCTTGATAGGCGTATTTCAACACGACTAGTTTCACGGCTTGGATATTTTATCGTTAAGTATCCGTTTTTATTCAAATGGATACTTGCCCGAATGTTCAAGGCTATAAAGGGTACTCAGTTTGAGCCAGACAAGAATCTGAGAATTTAATTTTTTACTCCCAATCAAATGAGGTTAATCTTTTGTGAACATATTACTGATTACGCCAGGTATAAATAAAAGGTTTAACGATAATTATCATGCATATAAACACATGGCGGATAATGACAATAATGTCTTAGCGATTTCAAATAAAGAGAATATTAATAAGGGTGGCCGGCTACAAATAGATCCAGAGGTGGAGGTTGACGGTTCTTTAGTTGTTCACAGAGTTTTTAACTCAATGCGTGAGCAGCAATCTTTTCTTCGAAGGTCTCCTTATAAGAAAAAGGTCAGAAAGCTCTTATCTGAATTTTGTCCCGATGTTATTTTGTGTGAAGAAATTAGTAATCTGAAGTTTGCCTTGGAGATTAAGCGTGAATTTAGAGTGCCTATTGTTTTACGAACCGAATTTGCTTTCGACGCTGATTATCCATATAGAAGTATGGGTAGGTTATTAAAGCTTTTAAAAACCCCACTGACTGGTGACCATCTTGCTATTTTTGTGGGTGGGTTGATATGGAAGTGGGCTTACGCTAATTCAGATGCAGTTATTTCTTGCTATTTTGAGGATGCTGAAAAACAGCCTGAGGTTAACAATACCCCGTTTTTTTATGTCCCCTGGCCGACGTATTACCCCTCGACCGCGGATGAAGTTACTCGATTAAGAGAACGTGCGGTCTTCATCGGGGCGTTTGACCACCATAAGAATTTGAGTGAGTTGCTATCTACCATTCCGGAACTTTTACGCAATACTCCTCTAAAGGAGTTTTGTGTAGTTGGCACCGGGCAGGATTTAGGGGTTATTGAGAAGCTTAAAACTAGCTACCCAGACTCGATACGACATGTCCAATCATTGAGTCGAGAGGAATGCCTAAGATTAATTCGAGGTAGTTTCTTTTCATATTCCCCCGCGACTCGCGGAGGGTGGGGTTTCATAGGAGACTCTTGGGCGATGGGGACGCCCGTTGTTGCAACGCATAATCATTATGGGTTTTGCGATAATATTGATTCGGTAGTTACCTCCACTGAAGATATGGTACGTAGAGTAAATGCACTTTATGAAGATGAAGCTGAGTATGGAAGACTAAGGGATGGTGGACGTAAGCGGTTTCTTGGGAACCACTCAGCTGACGCAGTCGGGTCACGGTTTTTGGAGATTTGCACGGCTGCTGTTCGATCGTTGTCGTAACCTAGAAGCCAGTTACAGTATCCTGTATGGTTTAGATTTTGTCGAAGTGGGTTGACTACTTAACTGAGCACTATAACAAGCTAGGTGTGCGTGAGATTGGTTCCAGAGTTGTTACTGGAGCAAATTATCGTTCAAGATTTGAAAATGTAGATTACATCGGATTTGATTTGCAATAAGACCCTAACGTTGATGTGGTTGGCGATGGACATAAATTATCAGATTTTTTTGAAGAGGAAAGTTTTGATTTAATTTTTCTTCGGTTGTATTTGAGCGCCTATACATACCATGGGTTGTTGCTGAAGAAATTCAAAAAGTACTGAAAGTTAAAGGATGTATTTTTATTGAAACGCATTTTTCTCTTAACGCTCATGAGCGCCCTTGGAATGATATTGATAAAATCGTAAATGGAACACGCTATCCGATAATGGATTGAAAAAATTAAAGAAAACAGTAACTCTCCTTTAAATATCTAAATCAATATCTGCTTGTATCTTTAAAAGCACTCTCCATAATAAATATTAATTACAAATACAATAAATTACTTGAGATTGATAAGTAGGTTGTAGGGTGAAAGAAATATAATCAAACTGAGTTAAAGACGTGCTGGCGTTTTAGCCTAATCAGTTATAGATTTCTTACTAATTATAGGGATTACTGCTATCAGTATTTATTCAATTATAGTAATAACACTTTACTTTTTTTCTGTTTATTCTATTTTGTGTGCTAAATTTTTAAATCTTCGAATTGGAAATGTTCTCGCAGTAGGTACAGCGATGGTTGCATTCATAGTAGCTGCATATCGTCCGGAGTATTTCCCCGATGTAGATACTTATGAGATAATGTATGAATTTGCTGCAACGGGTGACTTTAATGAGCCCGCTTACTGGATTTCGCATGGAGAGCCAGGATTTAAGGTTTTAGCTTATTTAATATCTCTTGCTGGATTAGATTATTCTAGTTTTCTATTAATGATGTCCTGCATCTCGGGTCTGTTGTTGCTCTTAATCTCTCGTATTTCTAGTGTGCCATTTTCTTATTTGTGGTTTACCTATTTCAGCTTCTATTTTATTACGCGTGATCTTGGTGTTCTTCGATTGGCTATAGCGTCGCATCTTGTCGTTATTTTCTTTCTACAACGAAAGTTTATATGGCAAGCAGTGACCATTACAATTTCTTCGCTTATGTTTCAATATTTATCTATATTAGCTGTCGTTGCAAAGCCATTGTCACGCTTTAAAATAAATTGGGTTTCGATTTCTCTTCTATTTATTATGTCGTTTGCTATGTCGGGCTTCATAAGGTTTGAATATCTTGAATTTTTGCTTCCTAACAGCAACTATGAAGGGAGTGAGGCAGTTAAAGCGGCGGGAAGCTCCATAATTGTTCCTATAGCCAGGAATGGTTTCTTTGCCTTGCTCATTTATTTTTTAATGAAAAATGAGATTAGATTTCAGCATTATAGGTTGTGGATTTGGTCAGCAATTTTGTCCGTCTCATTATATATTATGGCTTCCGGTATTTTAATTGCAGCACAGCGACTTTCTGCTTATTTTGGTGCCGTGATTCCACTTGCACTGGCTTATTTAATGTATAGGCAATCAATCAGGAGAGATAATTTTCTATTAATCGTTTTTTTCTGCTTACTTAATTTCGCATCCTTGGTTTACTTTAATAGCTGGATTTGGCGGTAGAGGCTATCTAGTTAAAATTGACTAAAAAAGATAGAATTATTAGTATGGTACATTTTAATTATGCAAAATAAGTTGCCAAGGGTAGCTGTGTTACTGGCCGCATACAACGGTGAGCAGTGGATTGCTAATCAGTTGGATTCTATTTGGTCGCAGGAATTCGTTACGGTAGATGTATTTATTAGCCTGGATCTTTCATCCGACAGCACCCTTACTTTTCTGCAAAACCTAGAAGAAAAGCACTATAACTTGTTTTTGTTGCCTTATGGGGAGAGGTTTGGAGGAGCAGCAAAGAATTTTTATAGGCTAATTAAGGACGTGGATGTTTCTGCCTACGATTACGTTGCCTTTGCAGATCAAGACGATATTTGGCTTCCTGGAAAACTGTATCGTGGGATTGGGGCTATGCAATCATCTAAGTCAACGGCTTATTCATCGGACGTTACGGCGTTTTGGCCAAGCGGCCGGAAAAAATTGATTAAGAAATCGTACCAACAGAAGGATTTCGATTTCATATTTGAATCTGCGGGACCTGGATGTACGTACGTTTTTGCGGCCACTGAATTTATTGGTTTTAAGAATTTTGTCATTTCCAATTGGGGCAGCGTCGTGGAGATTGAGTTCCATGATTGGTTGGCGTACGCATATTTTAGATCAAGAGATTACAAGTGGCTAATAGACGATAGCCCCTTGATGCTTTACAGACAACACGAGAATAACCAGTTTGGTGCAAACTCCTCTTGGGCGGCTTATCGAAGTAGACTTAATTTGATCAAAAATGGTTGGTATGCTAATCAAGTTAGGTCTATAGCTTCGGTTTTGGGTCTCGCTCCGTTCACTAAGAAATTTATCTTTTTAAATTTTAAGCAGACTAGGCGAAGAAATTTAGACGCAATTAGTATGCTGGTTTTTGGTTGGTTTTTTTAAGCACTTGATGCTAGTTAATTTGACTTTGCGCTTCCAATGTGCGGTTAGTTTTAATCATCAGGTGTAAATTTTTTTTGAAACTACCTATTTTGTGGCTAAGGTATTATGGCTTTTGTATTGAATTATACTTTTATGATTGTACTTAGGTGAAATTGAGTGTGTATACTTCATTTAATGATTTAAATTACCGACTAACACAAATTATATAGGCCCATCTAATAGGAATACTCTCTAAAAGGTATTACCTTTGGTTTCTAATTTTGCGTATTTTGTGATCAACCATCTGACTTAATTAGGGCTATTTAATAACATACATGCAAAGTAGTGTCTAACAAATGAAAATTCTAGTTACTGGGGCCTCTGGTTTTGTTGGTAGAAATTTATGTGTTTATCTGAAAGAACTAGGGCATGAGGTTGTTGCTGTTGTGCGATGTCATACTAGGCCGGTTGATGGTATACATTGGGTTGTTTTGGGGTCTATTGATGAAAATACGGTTTGGGCGCCGTCGTTACTACAGGTAGACGTTGTTATTCACTTAGCTGCCAGGGCGCATATTCTACATGAGCGTACTGAAGACCCGTTGAGTGAGTTCCGTGCAGCTAATACTTATCCAATTGAAAAGCTTGTGCATGATTCGATAAAAGCTGGTGTTAAAAGATTTATCTTTGTTAGCTCGATAGGTGTCAACGGAGCGCGTACGGCAGGTAGCCCGTTCAAAGCATCTGATCCAGTCTCTCCGCACTCTCCTTATGCTGTTTCAAAATTTGAAGCTGAACTGATACTAGAACGCTTAGCTATTGATTCCGCCATGGATTTCATAATTTTAAGACCTCCGCTCATTTATGGGATCGATGCGCCCGGGAATGTGCGCTTACTAAGCGGTATGATTAGGCATAAAATTCCTATTCCATTTGGTGCAGTCTCTAACAGGAGAAGTTTCATTGCTATCGACAATTTGGTAAGTGTTATAGGATTATGTTTGACTCATCCTAAGGCTCTAAACAAAGTAATCCTTCCAAGTGATGGGGTTGATTTATCAACTAGAGAATTCATTGAGATTATTGGTCTAATAAATGGAAGGACAGCTTTTATTGTGTCGGTATACCCCCTAGTATTAGATCTTTTTCTGCGATTAATTGGTAAGAGAAAGGTGTCGGAAAGTCTATTATGTGATTTACAAGTTGACAGTCAATATTTGTTTGAAGATCTAGGCTGGGTGGCTGTTTTTAATGTGTCTTCTCAGTTGAATGGGAAGGTGTCGTGAGGGCTAGGATGCTGTGTTATTTTAGATATCTGCCTTTTATCAGCCATAAAATTAAATATTTTTAGATAACTTATTAAGGAAAAGTATGAGCATTTTGTCGTTAATAGGCCGCACTGATGAGCTGTTTAAGGTAGATGTTGCTAGTTTAGAGCAGACTTTTAGACGTGAAGTGAATACTTCTAGGTTTTTAGTAATAGGGGCGTCTGGTTCCATTGGTCAGGCTGTTACTAAAGAGATTTTCAAACGCGATCCGTTGGCTCTTCATGTCATCGACATTTCTGAAAATAACATGGTTGAGCTTGTTCGTGATGTGAGAAGCACAGTTGGTTACGGAAGTGGTGAATTTAGGACATTTGCTGTTGATTGTGGATCCGTTGAATTCGAAGCTTTAGTGAAAAATGAAGGCCCCTATGATTATATATTTAATCTATCAGCGCTTAAACATGTGAGAAGTGAAAAGGATCCTTACACGCTTATGCGTATGATTATGGTAAATATTTTTAATACTATTAAAACATTGCGAGCAGCTAAGGCAATGGGCGCCAAGAAGTATTTTTGCGTTTCCACTGATAAGGCAGCTAATCCTGTCAATATGATGGGTGCTAGCAAGCGAATTATGGAAATGTTCTTGATGCGTGAAAGTTTGACGCAAGATATTTCGATGGCCCGCTTTGCCAATGTGGCTTTTTCTGATGGCTCTTTACTGCACGGATTTAATCAAAGATTTGCTAAAAAGCAGCCATTTTCTGCTCCAAATGACGTGCGACGTTATTTCGTAACCCCTCAAGAATCAGGTGAGCTATGTTTGTTGTCTGGCTTACTTGGAAATAATAGGGATATTTTCTTTCCCAAATTAAGTGAAAAATTACACCTCATTACTTTTTCTGAGATTGCTGTACGTTATTTGCGGGAACGAGGCTATGAGCCTTATGAGTGCGAATCAGAGAAGGAAGCTCGTGATAGGGCTGAAGAGTTGATCGCCAATAAACAATGGCCTTGTTACTTTTTTAAAAGTGACACAACCGGTGAAAAGGACTTTGAGGAATTTTTTACTGATAGCGAAGATTTAGATATGGAGCGTTTTGAGTCGGTTGGGGTTATCAAAAATCAGCCTGATTTTGATGAGGCTAAGTTAGACGACTTTATGGACGGAATTGAGGGTCTGAGGGAAAAAGGTACTTGGGCCAAAGATGATATTGTTAAGTTGTATTTTGGACTCCTACCTGAGTTTGCTCATAAAGAGACCGGCAAATACCTAGATCAGAGGATGTAAGAATGGACCGTTTTTTTGACATTTTATTTTCCTCGATAGCGTTATTGTTACTTTCCCCCTTGTTGGTGCCTATAGTAATAACACTAAGACTCACTGGGGAGGGTGAGGTGTTCTTTTTACAGGAACGTATCGGTAAAAGCGGTGAAAACTTTAAGTTGTTTAAGTTGTTTAAGTTCGCGACTATGCTGAAAAATAGCCCAAACATTGGTACTGGTACGGTTACCATGAGAGGTGATCCTAGAGTACTACCGGTAGGGGCTTTTTTGCGGAAAACAAAGATAAATGAGCTACCGCAGCTGTTAAATATTTTTTTTGGTGATATGAGTGTTATTGGCCCAAGGCCGCTTACTACTCAAACGTTTGGAGCTTATTCGGAGAGTACCCAGCGTCTTATAACGCAAGTTCGGCCAGGCCTCTCTGGGGTAGGTTCTATTATATTTCGTGGTGAGGAAGAGATAATGCACGGCGCAACCGCTTCCGTTGATTTCTATGCGAATGTTATAGCTCCATACAAGGGAGCGCTTGAGGAGTGGTTTGTCTCGAATAAGAGCCTATATATTTATTTTGTGGCGATTCTTGTTACAGCTTGGGCGGTTCTTATTCCAAGCACAAAAATAGCGTGGAGGGTCTTTAAGGATTTGCCCGAGCCGCCGACTGAGTTGAAGCAAGCACTTAATTATACTGACTAACTGTTGTGGCTCTTCTTACCTCCACTTCATACGATCCAATTTCTAAGATATGACATGGCAGTAGAATCCGTCTGCCATCCGCCTCTAAGCATTATCTTTTCCAAGGGTTCGCCTTGCTCTAGCAGATCAAGTGCTGCACCCACTCTAAATGAATGACCGCTGAGCGGTTGTTCATCGGAGTTCATTTTCAAGTCCTTTTGCAGTGCTCTTAATATGGTGCTTACACTTGCTGGGTGTAGGTTGTTCCCAAAATGCCCATGCCTATTAATTGATCTCAGAATATAGCCTTCATCGCTGATCATACTCCTCCATTTTTCTAATAAGTCGAAGAGTTCTTGGCTGATTGGTAGTATCTTTCCAGTCCCGAATTGATCGGTTTTTGAGAAGTTGAGTCTGATCGTAGTTTTTCCGTTCGGTGCTTGGCAGATGTCCTCAAACTTAAAGGTGCAGAGCTCCGACCTGCGTCGCATGGTTTCGTAGCCCAGTCTTAGGAGGACTTGGTTCCTTAAACCCCTTGTGCTGTGACCGCAGGTGCTAAGTAGCTGGCTGAGCAGTGGCTTTGTGAGGGGAGCAGCCTGCTGCTGAGCTCGCCCAATTTTGCGGTGCATTCGCTTGATGGCGAGCATGACCTCTGGCTGCTTGGTGGGGTCATGGTGTTTGGAGAGCTTTAGTACCGTGCCCAAGCTATTTATTCTTCGCCGGATAGTTGCACTTTTCCTTATGGTGGCAAGGTAGTCAACATACTGCGCCATGGCCTCGGCAGTTGCCGGTATAGAGTCGATATTATTGTGTGAGCACCAGGTCTGGTATTGAATAAAATCAGACCTGTAGGCCCTGATGGTATTTTCTGCAAAGGCGCCATCAAACTTGGCTAAGATATCATCAATCATGTTATTCTACTCTTAGATAAATAATCATAATGATTCTAATAGAATCATAAAGTAGAGTCAATGGTATCTTCTTCTCAAATAAAAGCAGCGCGCGCTATGTTAGGTTGGAGCGCGATTGAGCTCGCAAACCGAAGTGGGGTTGGTAGTGCTTCTATTAAGCGCTATGAGGTGCAGCAGGGTATCCCTATTGCTAATACCAAAAATTTGATGGTGATAAGAAATACATTTGAAGAGGCAGGTATTGAATTCACCGGCGATCCGTTGGTAAACCCTGGTGTGACGCTGCGTATCAAGCGCGACGACTAAATTCTATCTGTTTTATCTTTTAGCTTATGCTTTATAATATCCACTCCAGTATTGATGTGGATATTTTCATGCCTGTTGATCATAAAGTCAGTTCGTTTTTACCCTTTCTATCAAGTCCCAAGCTTTTGCCTAATGAATCTGGGGCTGAGTTTGAATCTGGTTTGCAAAGTCTCTTATCCGAACTAGACAATCCCTCACCCTTGGCGGTTGCGCTGATCAGTCAGCTGAATGAGTGCCTCTGGTGGATTAAGAGGCACACGGTGGATAAGGAGCTATTGCTCCATGAGGCGATGGCGAGGCTTTTGTCTAAGGCGGGTAGCTATAGTGAGACTTATGACAACCGGAAAGTCTCAGAGGTCCTTGAGCGCTATTTGAATGGCCGCGCAGACAAGGATGAAGCGGCGTGGATTGATGAAATTCTCTCCGAGTCGAAGTTGACCCTATCCGATCTTCGCATTAGGGCCTTTAAGGATGCGGCCAGGCACATCAAGATGGTGGATGATTTGATTCACCGGCAGCACCAAACGATTAGGCATCTTCAGCGGAGTATCGATTCCATAGACTATAAGTCACGCCTGATTAAGCGTATGGATCTTGAGCTGGCAGCACTTGAGTCAAAGCAGCCTGTGAAGGGGGCGCTGACCCTTGACGACAAACCATCGTAGGACCCTTGCAAATCGGTGCAATGCACTTAAATCAACCGGCCCCAGATCGGTGGCGGGTAAGTGGGTCAGCAGCCAAAATTCCCGTAAGCATGGCTTAAATAGTGCCCCCGACTTTGAATCGTCCCTTGAGTATCAGGCGCTTGTCGATCTGATCGCTGAGGAGGGGTTTTCTGCCTTTGTTTGTGCCGATATTGCCGCGGGACTTCTTAATTATCGGCGGGTGATGGATGCCTATTACGATACCTATACCAGCCCCGAGCCGGTCAATGAGTTTATGCGAGATATGAGTGTGAAGGGTTCGATGCCCATCTTTAGAGAGATGCTCAGCGCGTCGGGCAGTGAGCCCGATGATGTGCGTGACATGGCAGCCTTTTTTGCCGGTATGCAAAGACAAGAGCGGCGTAAAGGTGGGCCAGTATCTCGTCGCACCACGGACACCCACAAACTAATACGCTACCAGCGCAATGGTATCGCTCGGCTATCGAGGGCGGTTCGGCAGGACTAGATTATAAAAGTAACAAAACGAAGCCAGTTTGGAGAGCTGTGATTTGCGTGGCGTTGCGAGATGCGACTGCTTTGCCTTGATCTGTCGTTGGTCCGTTTTTAGGGGAGTTCATAATATTGAGATCCTTAGCTGTATGTTACATACAGTATTATGCGGTGTGCGAGTGAAAACGTCAGGTTAATTGATTGCCAAAGCAAGGGTCAAAAAATTCTCGCTAGGCTTATTATCATTTTGTCCTTATAATGCCGGAAGATTGACTAGTACAACGGCTAAAATTCATGACACTCGACTCTAAAATCGCCTTTAAAACCTTTAAAACCTTTGAAAGCAATAGCTATCGACCACTGCCTCGCTATCTTACGATCAAAGACAGCGGCATTGATGGCTTAGGGCTTTTTGCTAGTGAGGATATAGCCGCCGGAACCTATGCCGGCGAGACTCACTTTAAAATCAATGAGAATCAAGATTGGTTGAGGACACCCTTAGGCGGTTTTATTAATCACGCCGAACAGCCCAACGCCAAGATTAACTTAGTCGCAGACGGCGTAAGAGCTTTGACCATTGAGAAGGCAGTTAAGAAGGGCGAAGAAGTCACCGTGTTCTACACCCTTTATTAGGGATTACATCTATTTGATTAAGCGGTTTCTTAAAATCAGAAAGCCTTTTGATGCCATTCCTTTTTAGTGACATCAAAATTGCCTAGGAATCTCATTACTTCCTTTTATACTGATATCTGAAGTCCTTAAGCGGATCCTAGGCTTAAGCAATATGCAGGGTTTGAAATCGATAGGAAATTGAGTGTTTTTACAAAACGAACTATTGGAGTAGAGCGACTGGATCTAGAGCTCTTTCTGACACCTGATAAATAGGTTTATCGATAACCAAGCTTCCTTAATTCCTTAAGACTACCTAACGAAATTCCAAGCCCGCTCGTGGC
>Ga0209482_1000693_pt1 | contig 27525 bp, 26 predicted proteins | sample CoawatmetaG10DNA_FD_187512 | JGI IMG/M metagenome (GOLD analysis project Ga0209482, IMG submission 187512) | Marine microbial communities from the West Antarctic Peninsula - Coastal water metaG104-DNA (SPAdes) (version 2) | ecosystem: Environmental > Aquatic > Marine > Coastal ...
AGTAAGCTTTAATAATCATGACCGCGCGCCTTTTAGGCTGGAAAACGATCTAATGGGTAAGTTTTATGATGCTTATAAAATATTTCATAATCTAGCAAATGACTCAAGTCGCCAATTTGAGTTTATGCTGGAACCAGGGAAAGTTTTAACGTTTGATAATTGGCGGCTCCTTCATGCGCGCTCATCTCTTACGGGTTATCGCCAGCTTTGTGGTGGCTATCATAATAGAGAAGATTTTGAAAGTAAGTTGAGGTCTATCTAACTATTTATTTAAGATTAATTTGAATTTTATTTTGATTCAAATTGCCTATAGTGGTGTTAAAATTAAGTATTAATTAAGTTAATAACAAAAACAGTATTTTATGATTGAACAAGGATTACAGCAAGAGATTAATATGGTGATGACTGAGGCTAGAAATCGTCGCCTTGAGTTCGTAACGGTAGAGCATTTATTATTGGCGCTCCTTAATATGGATGAGGTTATTGCATTTCTTCGAAGTAAGAGGGTCAACATCGATGAACTTCGCGCTGAACTTGACCAGTACATTGACTCACATACTCCTATTATTTCTGAAGACGCTGAAATAGATATCGTTCCAACGGTAGGGTTTCAAAGAGTTCTTCAAAGGAGTGTTTATCAGGCTCAGTCTGCGCAAAAAAATTCTGTTAACGCCATGAATGTCTTTGTCAGTATTTTTTCTGAAAAAGAATCGCACGCTGTCTACATGCTTAAATTAAATAACATTTCCAGGTTGGATGTTATGGAGGGGATTTCTTCCCATCTAGCTGAGAATCCAGTTGAAGAAACAAAAAAAGTTGAAGGTGACAAGCAAGCTAAGCCTTCTTCTCTAGAATCTTTTACAACTAATTTATGTGAAAAAGCGAGACTTGGTGAAATTGATCCCCTTCTTGGTAGAGAAGAAGAGGTTCTTAGAACGGTACAAATTTTATCTAGACGCCGCAAAAATAACCCATTATTTGTTGGGCAGGCTGGTGTTGGTAAGACTGCTATTGCTCAAGGCTTAGCGAAGAGAATAGTGGATGGTCAGGTTCCTGAAATATTAAAGAATACAACTATATACTCTCTAGATGTTGGTGTACTAATTGCGGGCACAAAGTATAGAGGCGACTTTGAAAAGCGATTAAAGTCTGTGCTCACAGATTTAGAAAAAGATAAAAATTCAGTGCTTTTTATTGATGAAATTCATACCTTAATTGGTGCAGGAAGTGTTTCAGGTGGCTCTTTAGATGCATCTAACCTTCTTAAACCAGCGCTTGCAGATGGCTCACTTAAATGTATAGGCTCTACAACATATGATGAATACCGTAAGATTTTTGAAAAAGATCATGCGCTAACAAGGCGCTTTCAAAAAGTGGATATTGAGGAGCCTTCAGTTGAAGACACGATCAAAATTTTACATGGGCTAAAAAAATATTATCAAGCACATCATAAGGTTAAATATTCGGCTGCGTCTTTGGTCTCTGCAGCAGAGTTAACGCATCGACATATTGGAGACAGGCGCCTTCCAGATAAAGCGATAGACGTCATTGATGAAGTGGGCGCACTTCAGCAAATACTCCCTAAATCAAAGCGTAAAGTCAATATTGGCGTGCCTGATATTGAAAATATTGTTGCAAAGCTTGCCCGCATTCCTTCTCGCCAAGTCACTAGTGATGATAAGTCTTTACTTAAAAGTTTAGAGAGTGATCTGAAACTAGGTGTATTTGGACAAGATAATGCTGTTGAGTCTTTATCAACTGCTATAAAACTTTCTCGCTCTGGACTTTCTCCAGTTGAGCAGCCAATGGGCTCTTTTTTATTTGCAGGACCTACAGGCGTTGGTAAAACTGAAATTTGTAAGCAGCTTTCAAGGATTATGGGAGTTAAATTATTGAGATTTGATATGTCCGAGTATATGGAGAGGCACGCTATTTCTAAACTTATAGGTTCTCCTCCAGGTTATGTAGGCTATGACGAAGGAGGTCTCCTAACTGAAGCTGTAAACAGCAACCCTTATGCTGTTCTTTTATTGGATGAGATTGAAAAAGCGCATCCTGATATTTTTAATATCCTATTACAAGTCATGGATCATGGAAAGCTTACTGATGCTAATGGCCGCGAAGTTGACTTTAGTAATGTGATACTTGTTATGACTTCTAATGTAGGCGCTCAAAACGTTCAAAGAGCTTCCATAGGTTTTAATGAGCAAGATCACTCACTCGACTATGAAGGTGAGCTTAAAAAAATATTTACACCAGAATTCAGAAACCGTCTCTCAGAAATTATTTACTTTAATAAGCTTAATGAAGAGGTTGTCGTCTTTGTAGTCAATAAATTTCTTTTTGAGCTTGAAGATGTCCTTGAGAAAAAGAATGTTTCACTGATCGTCTCAGATGCAGCTCGAAAGTGGTTTGCAGAAAATGGCTACGACTCTATGATGGGTGCCCGTCCAATGATGAGGCTAATAGAAAGAGAGGTGCGTAAACCTCTCGCTGATGAGCTTCTTTTCGGAAAGCTCAGCTCTGGTGGAACGGTTAAAGTGGGTGTAAGTAAAGATAAGATTGCCTTAACAATTAGTTAATGAGAATCCTTATAAGTAATGATGATGGCTATCAGGCCAAGGGCATCAAGCAGCTTACAAAATCATTAAGTGAAATTGCAGAAGTAATTGTTGTCGCCCCAAGTGAGAACAAGTCTGCAGCAAGTAGTTCATTAACTCTCGGAAGGCCGCTTAAGCCAATTCAAATTGAGAAAAATATTTATGCAGTCGATGCAACGCCAACTGATTGTGTTCATTTAGCGTTGTGTGGCTTCATAAAGGAGTCAATTGATTTGGTGGTAACTGGTATTAATTTTGGGGCCAACCTGGGGGACGATACCATCTATTCTGGAACCGTTGCGGGCGCTATAGAAGGGCGATTTTTAGGGCTTCCATCAATTGCAATGTCCCTAGCTAGTTGGGAGTGTAATCACTTCGAGACAGCGGGAGAAATTGCCAAGAGATTAGTTACCCAAATTGATAAATCTACAATATCTTACAACACAATCATAAATGTTAATGTCCCAGATATTCCTCTTAGCGAGATTCAAGGTATCAAGGGTACTCGCCTAGGAAGCAGGCATAAGTCTGAGCCAAGTATTAAGGATAAAGAGGATACATCTCTTTATTGGATTGGCGAGAATGGGAAGGAAGCTGACAATTCAGAGGGTACAGATTTTCATGCAATTTCCAATAACTTTGTTTCAGTAACCCCTCTTCAGATTGATACAACTAGGCATTCTGAAGTAAAGCTAGTGAATGAATGGCTTAAAAAAATAGATTATTGATTCCAGGTATCTCTCAGCCCAACTGTTTTGTTAAATACTAATCCTTCAGATTCACTATCTCTACAAAAGTATCCCTCTCGCTCAAACTGATAAGCCATTTCAGCTTTTGCCTCCGATAAATTTGGCTCAACAAATCCATTTTTTATTTCAAGGGAGTTGGGGTTAATGGAAAATGATAAGTCATCAAACTTGGCGGGATTTGGATCTAAAAAAAGGTGGTTATAAATTCTAAATTCGGCACTAATAGCTTTGCTTGATTCAACAAAATGAATTACACCCTTGACCTTTCTTCCATCTGCTGGATTTTTCCCTAACGTATCAGGATCATAAGTGCAGTAGACGGTTTTAATTTGACCCTCTTCATCAGCCATAAAGTGCGTTGCTTTGATGACGTAAGCATTTCTGAGGCGGACCTCTTTATTGATTGCTAGGCGTTTATATTTATTGTTTGGTGCTACTTCTATAAAGTCTTCTTTATCGATGTATATTTCATTACTAAAGAAAATCTCTCTGTTTCCCATTTCATCATTTTGTGGGTGTAATGGAGCCTTAAGGAGTTCAATCTTATCATTAGGATAATTTTCAATTACTAATTTAACGGGGTTAATTACAGCCATAGAGCGAGGCGCAGTATTATTTAGATCATCTCTAATGGATGACTCTAAAATTGAAATATCGGTTAAGCTATTAACTTTTGAAACTCCAATTCTCTCAGAGAAATCTCTTATTGAAGCTGCGGTATATCCCCGTCTACGAAGTCCTGAAATAGTCGGCATTCGAGGGTCATTCCAGCTGGTGACATGATTGCTGTCTACTAAGAATTTTAATTTTCTTTTGGATGTCGATGCATACTCTAGATTCAAGCGAGAAAACTCATATTGATGAGGCCGACTAACAGTGTTAAAATCGTCTAAATTTTCTAAAATCCAATCGTAAATTCGTCGATTATCTTGAAATTCTAGGGTACATATAGAATGAGTAATGCCTTCAATGGCATCACTAAGACAGTGCGCAAAATCATACATTGGATAAATACACCAGTCATCATTTGTTTGATGGTGTGTTTCAAATCGAATACGATATAGAGTAGGGTCACGCATACACATAAAACTAGAAGACATGTCAATTTTAGCTCTTAAAACGCATTCACCTTCTTTAAATCCACCTGCCTTCATTTTCCTAAAAAGAGTTAAATTTTCTTTAGTACTTGTTTCACGATAGGGGCTGTTTTCTCCAGGCTCTTTAAGAGTTCCACGATATTCACGAGTCTCATCAGTACTTAAAAAACATACATATGCCAGACCTTTAGAAACAAGTTCCTCAGCACATTTATAAAAAATATTAAAATAACTTGAGCTAAACTTAACTTCACCATGCCAATTAAACCCTAACCATTCAACATCATTTTTAATAGAATTGATGTATTCAATATCTTCTTTAGCTGGATTAGTGTCATCAAATCTTAAGTTGCAATATCCGTCATAGTCTGCCGCTGTCCCAAAGTTGAGGCAAATAGACTTTGCATGACCAATATGAAGGTAACCATTGGGTTCAGGCGGAAATCGTGTTTTGATAGATATGTGTTTTCCAGATGAAAGATCTTCATTAATAACATTGCGTATGAAATTAGTAGGCTTATCTTCTAAGTTTTGAGGCATCATTTATGTCAATTTTGATAGTAATTTTTTCAATTGAAATTATATCATTAAAAGCATAATTTAATTTGTGGTGCTTTGAAAGTGTATGCCGTTGTAAAATAGTTTTTATGAAGATAGCGATAGTTAAACTTTCAGCATTAGGTGATATTATTCACGCTATGGTTGTTTTACAGTTTATGAAAAAACATAATCAAGAAGTAGTGATTGATTGGTTTGTTGAAGAGAGTTATAAAGAGTCATTGGAATTTCACCCAGATATTAATAAAGTTTATGTTGTAAATATTAAAAATGTTAAAAAGAAAAAATCAATTTATTTGCTTTATAAAGAATTAAAAAAAGTACGAAAACTTGATTCTTATGATTTAGTTATAGATATGCAAGGATTGATTAAATCGGCAATTATTTCGCGCTTTATACCTTCCAAGATAACATTGGGTTTTGATAAATCTTCCGCAAGAGAGGGTTTAGCTTCAATTTTCTATAATCATACTTTAAAATTTTCTTATGAAAAAAATGTTATAGAGCGCAACTTTGAGCTTATAAAATTTGCATTAAATTTCAATTTCAAACTAGATGAAATTATTGATAAGCAACCATTTTTGTATTCTAGCCAAAAATATTTAAATCTAAGTTTTTCGAATATTAAAAAAAATATTCTATTAGTGCCTGGAGCATCCTTCTCATCAAAACGATATCCTGTAGAAAATTTTGCCGAATTGATAAATTTGCTAGATGCAAATTATTTTATTGTATGGGGAAATGACGATGAAAAATTATTGGCTGACAAGATAAAAAATATTGCACCACATGTAAACATATGTGAAAAGTTATCTATTGATTCATTGACATCATTAATCTCACAGGTTGATTTAGTGATAGGGTCAGATACAGGCCCTACTCATATGGCCTGGGCATTAAATGTGGCTTCAATTACCTTGTTTGGCCCCACTCCAGGATATAGAAATACTTGTGTGACAAAAAATAATAAAATAATTGAATCAACATCTAAGGTAAATCCTTTCAAGATAGATAAGAATGATCTTTCAATAAAAGATATAGATGTTCAAGAAATATTTCAAGTTGCTAAAAATTTATTGAATTAGTATGTAACTTTTAACTGCTTAATTAATAATTACTTGGTTTGATTGATAAATTGAATCAAGGATATATTTCGCATTTGAGTCAGCTGCATTAATCTTATGACCACTTTTAACAAGAATAGTATTAGAAATACCTGCACTATTTGCTGCAATAATATCAGCCTCTTTGTCTCCTATCATCCATGAGTTTTGCATATCAATATTGTATTGATCCTTTGCATCTATTAGCATGCCTGGCTTTGGCTTTCTACAAAGGCAATTTGAATCTGGCATGTGAGGGCAATGAAAAATATCTAGAATTTCAATATTGCTTTTCTTAAACTCTTCTAACATCCAAATTGTTAAAGCTTGATAGTCTTCATCTTTATATAAATTCCTAGCAATACCTGACTGATTTGTAACAATTACCATATGATAATCAAGGCTTTTAAAATGACGACAAGCTTCAAAAATACCATCAACAAATTCAAAATCTTGTATTTTATAAAGATAGCCTACCTCCTTATTGATTACTCCGTCCCGATCAAGAAAAATAGTTTTTATAGTCATAATTTAAGGTGAGTATAATTAAGTTTATATTTTAATAGTTATTGTAAGGGATTGTTATGTTAAGGAAATTTAATCTAGAAAAAACATATCAATTTTTGTTAATTTCCTTAGCTTTTTTAATGCCATTAACTGTTTTTGGAGCTAATTTGATAATAGTGATAATTTGTATTCTCTGGATTATTTCTGGAGACTTTAAGTCTAAATTTAATCAAATTATAAATAACAAATTATTAAAAGCATCAATATTATTTTTCTGCATTCATATTATTGGATTGATCTGGACAGAAGAAATATATTGGGGTCTTCATATTACTCATAAGATGTGGTATTTCATTGGTCTTTTTCCAATTCTTTATACTATAGTGCGCAAAGAAAATATTAGAAACTACATATCTGCATTTTTATTTGCCATTTTAATTACAGAAGTAATTTCATACTTGATTTGGTTTGAAGTCATTGGGGAATTTAAAAATGCTATCGTCTCAAATCCAACTCCATTTATGAGCCATATTTCGTATAATCCTATTTTAGCATTTGCCATATATTTAGTAGCTTATGAATTACTATGCAATTCAAAAATACTAGTATTTCAAAAATATATTTATTTTCTTTTTGTTATAACAATGTCAATTAATATGTTTATTACTGGAGGTCGAGCTGGGCAAGTAATGTTCTTTGCAGTGTGGGTCATTTTAATTTTCCAGTGGCTAAACGCCTATAAATTTAAAGCTTTGATATTAGTACTACTTGTCCTTCCAAGTGTTTTTTTCACTGCATATCAGACAAGTGATATTTTTAACACAAGAGTTGATGAGGCATTTCACAACATATCAAACTATGAGGAGAATAAAAAAACTTCAGTTGGACTAAGAATTGTTTATGCCATTAATTCTTGGGAGTTAATTCAAAGTAATCCAATAATTGGAGTAGGTACAGGAGATTTTCCTACTGAATACCAAAAAATTAGTGATATAAATACACCAGAATTATTTAATGAAAAAGATTCAAATGGAGGATCACTTGATAATCCTCATAATATGTATATTTTAATATTAGGTCAATTAGGAATTATTGGACTATTTAGTTTTTTGGCTATTTTTTATTATCAAATTAAATTATCTTTTTCATCCAATGAAAGATATTTCAGAGATGTTGGGCTAGCTTTGCCTTTACTGTTTCTTCTCATAATGTGGAGTGATTCATATCTGCTTGGTCACTACACATCATTAATGTTCATTTTTTTTAGTTCATTCTTATATAAAGATTTTGAAAAATCCTAATAAAATATTAGTAATAATTCAAAGATCTAATGGAGATGTTTTTTTAAGCTCTTCTTTGATAAAAGCCCTTTATGAAGGATATGATTGTCCTCAGATTGATATACTTATTAATGATGACACGATTTCTGTTGCGAAGCTTATTCCTTTCGTAAAAAATATTTACACTTTTTCCTATAATGAGAAAAAAAATAATAGATGGAAGCAAGAGAAAAGCCTTATACGTAAAATTTATAAAAAATATGATTTAAGTATTAATCTTACAGCTAGTGATAGGAGTGTTTTTTATGGATTAATAGCAGGCATAAAAACTATAAGTGCTGTTGAGTTTGATAGTAAAAAATCTTTTTGGAAGAAAATACTTTTAACTCATTATTATTATTTTGATAACTCAAAACATATTTTGGAAAATAATCTTCAATCGCTAAATTTATTAAAAATTAATTATCATAAAATTCATTATGAGCTAAAAGTTCAAAAAAAAGTGATTTCAAATATTAAGAAATTATTAGTGAGTAGGAGTGTCAAAAAATTTTTAATATTTCACCCTTCAGCGCAGTATAACTATAAGATTTATCCTCAATTATTAAGAGATAAGCTGCTGTTTGATTTAAGTAAATTGGGTATTTCGATTTTAATTACTGGTAGTAAGAATCAAATTGATCTTGATATTAAAAAAACACTACCAAGCCATATTAATGTAATTGATTTAATTGGTGAAACTTCAATAGAAGAATTTTTTGCTTTGAGTCAATTATCTTTAGGATATATTGGTATGGATACTTTAAATATGCATATTGCTGCATCTCAAAATAAGCGTATTTTTGCAATATTTGGCCCAACTAATTTGAGAATGTGGTCTCCCTGGTCAAATCAGCTTAGAATATCAGCAACACATGTAAAGCCTGTTCAAACATATGGCAATGTTACAATTTTTCAGGCAAATATGCCATGTGTTCCATGTGGTAATGCGGGTTGTGATGATAATCATAATAATAGCGATTGTCTAGATAATATTGATCCAAGAGTGATTTCTAATGAAGTAGAGAGTTGGTTTATGAGTAAAAAAAACAATCTTAATACTCGCATTAAAATTGAAACTGAACTTAGCGCAGGTAATCAAATTTAAAGACCATTATTTGCAATACTTAAACAGTATTTTTTAAAACTTTTTTAGAGCTTTAATGGGTTTAACAACAGGTTTTTTCCATTTTTTTTGTCTTTCTGTAAGTTTGATATATCTATAAAAAGTTCCTTCAAAATTTCCAAAAGCGATTACAAAGCCTGGCCCACCATCCAAAAAACCCAGCTTAAATATGTAGTGTTTAATAAACGACCAAATGCCATGAAGAAATGCTTGAAAAACACCACCTTTAACACCTTTATCTTGCAATTTATCTACACCTAATGTTGAGTATCGATTAGCTTTATGCATTACTTCTTCAGTGTTTTTGAAAGGAAATTGCCAAATAACATTTTTAATAGATCCAATTTCTTTCTCGCTATGACTAATATAACCCTCGTGAACAGAATCCATAGTGTAGCTCATTTTTCCATTTTTAAAAAGTTGAGGCTGCCTAAAGTTTGGATACCATCCTGAATGTTTTATCCATTTACCCATAAAAAAATTCTTTCTCGGGACATGATATATATCTAATGCAGCGTTATTGTTGACAAGTTTTACAATTTCATCACGCACCTCGGCAGTGCATCTCTCATCTGAATCAAGACTAAAAATCCAATCCTTACTGCAATGTTTAATAGCTTGATTTCTTAAATCACCATAACCATTAAAGGAAATTTGAACTACTTTTGCTCCAAGTTCAGTAGCTATTTCAGTTGTTCCATCTGTGCTAAATGAGTCTACAACAATAATTTCATCAGCCCATAAAACACTATTAATACAATCATGAATTTTATCAACTTCATTAAATGCAATTATATAAGCTGATATTTTCATTAATTTGTTACCACTTTATTATTATAGGTCTTGAAAGAATTAATTTAATACTAAACAGAAGATTTAAAATGTCAAGTTTTGCCATATCAGCTAAAGTCGAATTATTGTTTTTCTGTATAGCGATAAATAAATCTATAGAACAGAATAGTTTTTTTGATTTTTCAGAAGCATGAATATTTCCAAAACCGACGTAAAGAGATTTTTTATTTATTAGGTCTTTATTAAAAAAATTACTAACTGCTTCAGTGTTTTCTTTCATATAATCATTAAAATTAAAAAAATAAAATTTTTTGATTGTTCCTTCTGGAGCTTTTAAAAGGTATAAATGGCTTATAATTTCCTCTTATTTTATCTAATAACTCACTGACTAATGAAGCTTACTTTAATTATCACTACTTATAATTGGCCAGTATCGTTAGAGCTAGTTTTAAAAAGCGTTAAGAATCAAACTATTTGTCCGTATGAAGTTATTATTGCCGATGATGGGAGTAACATTGAAACAAAAGATGTAGTAAATAGTTTTATTAGATATTCTGATATAAATACTATTCATTCTTGGCAAGAGGATGTTGGATTTAGAGCAGCTCGATCAAGAAATAATGCAATACTAAAATCATCTGGAGATTATATTGTTCTAATTGATGGAGATATGATATTGCATTCGAATTTTATTCGAGATCATATTGATAGTGCTGAGAGTGGCTACTTTGTTCAAGGTTCTAGAGTTTTATTATCTAAAAAACAAACAAAAAAAAACTTAATTCATAAAAATATAAATTTTACTTTTCTTTCTCCTGGTTTAATGAATAGAAAGAATGCAATTCATTCACGATTTCTTTCTAAAGTCTTTTTAAATAAAAATAAATATATAAGTGGTGTAAGGTCATGCAATATGGCTTTTTATCGAAATGATTTTTTAAACGTCAACGGCTTTAATAATGATTTTGAGGGATGGGGGAGAGAAGACAGTGAGTTAGTAGTAAGATTAATAAATAGTGGGGTTAAAAGAAAAAATATTCGTTTTTGTGCAATTCAGTATCACTTATGGCATGATGAAAATAATAGAGAATCCCTAAAGTCAAATGAAGCAATACTGGATGCCGCTATAAAGAATAATATTCAATATTGTAAAAATGGAATTAATTCAATTAAAAATTATGAAAGTTAGCGCCTTTACATTTATAAAAAATGGACAGATACTTGGCTATCCATTTCTTCAATCAGTTAAATCAATTTTATCAATTGTTGATGAATTTATTATTAATGTCGGTGATAGTGAAGATGACACATTAGATATGATTAAATCAATCAAAGATAAAAAAATTCGTATCATACAGTCGAAATGGAATGATGAGATGCAACATAAAGGTTATGTGTATGGCCAACAAAAAATGATTGCTCAGTATAATTGCACAGGCGATTGGGCATTTTATATTGAGGCTGATGAAGTCTATCATGAGGAGGACTTAGAGAAAATAAAAAAATCTATGGAATTGCATTTAAATGATTCAAATGTTGAAGCTCTTGTTTTTGACTTTAAGCATTTTTATGGCAATGGCAATAGTGTTCTTAATTCTCCCGGCTGGTATCGCACTGAAGCAAGAATCATTAAAAATTCATTAAGATCATATGCGCCAGATGGACTCTTTTGGCTTATGTTGGATTCTAATAAAAAAGGAAGATATCCAAGAGCTAAGCATACTGGAGTAAGTTGTTATCATTATGGCTGGGTGAGAAGTGAAGATCAAATGAACCTTAAAAGTAGTAAAGTTCAAAAATATTGGGGTGGGGAGCCTGCATTGATTGATTATTCACAAATGGATCAAGAAATCATTCAGGAATTTCATGGAACCCACCCTAAAATTATTAAAGATTGGCTCCCCAAAGAAGACCTTATCTATATTGCAAGTTCTAGTTATAAGTTAACTTTCAAACAAAAAAAACACCGATTAATGATTAAGTTAGAAAATTATTTTGGTTTAGAATTAAGTAAAAAACACTATAAACTTATTAGATGAAAATTCTTATTGAGCTTCCTACTTGGCTTGGTGATGCTGTAATGGCAACGCCTGCTATTGAAAATTTATCAAATTTTTTTAAAAATCCAGAAATCACATTAATAGGTTCTAATGTTGCAATTGAAGCCTTAAAGAATAATCCAAAAGTTACTAAAACATACGTTTTAGAGAAAAAATATTTATACTTATATAAGGCTATAAAAAGTTTTGGCCAATTTGATGTATTTTTTTCTTTTAGAGGATCTATTCGTTCAAAATTTATTAAATTTTGTATTCCATCTGCAATTAAATATCAATTCGACAAAAATATATATAACAATGGTCATCAAGTAGAAAAATATAATAATTTTATTAACGAAAGTCTCAAAATAAATACTGCTGCAAGTAAATTAAGATTGTATGTTGAAAAGCAGGGTAAAAATAGAAAAAATAAATTATTGGGGATTAATCCTGGCGCGTCCTATGGAAGCGCTAAACGCTGGTACCCAAAAGAGTTTGCTGATGTTGCTGTTGGTTTATCTAGGCAGTATGATATTATTATTTTTGGTGGACCAGAAGAGAAAGATATTGCTGCAGATATTGAAAAATATTTGATTGAGTATGGGGTTGATAATTATCAAAATTTAGCAACTTCACTAACTATTAAAGAATTAATCTATCAAATTTCTGATCTTGATTTATTTATTACAGGTGATAGTGGCCCAATGCATTTGGCGGCAGCATTTCAAGTTCCAACGGTTACAATTTTTGGCCCAACTAATCATAAAGAAACATCTCAATGGATGAATACAAAAAGTACAATAGTAAAAAAGAATTTAGAATGTCAGCCCTGCATGAAGCGCACTTGCCCTCTCAAGCATCACAATTGTATGAGAAAGATTGAAACATCAGAGGTTTTATTTGCAGTTAAAGAGCTTATTAATCCTTAAATTTAAGATCAATTAGATGGCACATTGTATGACCAATAACGATATGCATTTCTTGAATTCGAGGAGTATCTTTTGAAGGCGTAACCATGTTGATATCGCATATTTCGTTCATTATTCCACCATCTTGCCCACTAAATCCTATAGTTTTGCATTTTAATTTTGATGCCATTTTGAGACCATTCACAACATTATCACTTTTACCACTAGTGCTTATTCCAATTACTACATCCCCCTTATTTGCTAATGCTTCAACTTGTCTTGCAAATACAGAGCTATAGCCAAAATCATTAGCAATTGAGGTAAGTGCAGAACTATCAGTAGTTAGAGCAATAGCTGGCAAGCCTTTTCGATCGGTTTTATATCTGCCAACTAGTTCTGCGGCAATATGTTGGGCATCTGCGGCACTTCCTCCATTACCAAATATTATAATTTTTCCACCATTCTTTAAACAGTCAATGCACAATTGCGCAGAACTAGCTACTGCATCAGTCAGTTTATGAAGTAAATTTGCAGTTTTTATGTGCTCATTAAATTCATTTTGGACAATTTCTTTCATAATTTTTGCATCCTTTCGATGGTTTTAGTTGTACTTTTTTCGTCAATAAATTTTACAAACCTCATCTCTTTAACAATCTCTTGTCCAACCACCTCTTTTCCCTCATAATCACCACCCTTGACTAGCACATCTGGCTGGATGAGCTTAATTAAATCCAAAGGTGTATCATTATCAAATATTACTACATAATCTATCACTTCAAGTGAAGCTAGAATATAAGAGCGATCAACTTGAGAGTTTATTGGTCGATTTTCACCCTTAAGTCTTTGGACTGATTCATCAGAATTTAGACCTAAAATTAATATATCTCCAAAGCCCTTAGTCTTCTCAAGATATTTTACATGTCCAATATGTAATATATCAAAACAACCATTAGTAAAGATAATCTTTTTATTATTATTTTTTAGCTCTTTAACAATTAAAGATATTTCGCTCCATGTTTTGATATGTTCATTACTAGTTGACTTATTAAGACTTGACTCATAATTAATAATTTCATTAATTGAAGCTGTTGCTGAGCCAATTTTTCCAACTACGACGCCTGATGCTAGGTTGGCAAACTTGACCGCCTCATCGATAGCATCATTTGATGATAATGCAAATCCTAGAGAGGCGAGGACTGTGTCGCCAGCACCAGTCACGTCAAATATTTCTTTAGCAACAGTAGGGTGAATCCGTAACTCATTATCAAAAATTGCCACACCTTGTTCACTTAATGTAATAAGTGAATAAGTCAAATTGCATTGATCTTTAAGGCTCATTAGAGCTTCAGTAAGACTTTCATTGTTTTTAATTAAAATATTTGTTGCTTCGCTAGCTTCTTTTTTATTGGGAGTCAGCAGATAAGCGCCTTTATATTTTGAATAATCGAGGCCTTTTGGGTCTATCAATAGTTTCTTTTGATTTTCATTAGCAATGGAAATTAATGACTGTGTTAGATCAAAAGTCAATACCCCTTTTCCATAATCCGAAAGCAGAATAACATCATAATTATTAACAATATCTTTAAATATATTAAGAATTGCATTCTGTGATTTATTGCTAATCTCTGAAGTGCTTTCACGGTCAAAACGGACAACTTGCTGATGTGCGGCAATCACTCTACTTTTTTTACTTGAAAATCGATCTTTTTGAGTAATTAGGTATTGAGTATCAACATCAATAGCAGATAGTAATTCTTTTAGTTCATTAGATGTTTTACATTCTCCAATTACACTAATGACATCAGCCACCGCGCCGAGCGCATATAGATTATTGATTACATTGCCTGCACCACCTAGAACAGTACTTTCACTATCAACATTAACTACTGGCACAGGCGCCTCTGGAGAGATACGTTCTGATGAACCCCATAGGTAGTGATCGATCATTAAATCACCAACAACTAAAATTTTAGGAGTTTTGTTTTGCAAATCAATCATGAATTATCGTTTCCATGCAAACGTAAAATTTCAGGAATATAGGCTTTAATTCCCTTTTCTAAAGAAAACTTAGGCTTAAAGCCCAAATTTTCACTAGTGCTCAAAATATTTGCTTTAGTATTCATTTGATAACCATCATAAGGATTAGTAAAATATTCAGTTCCTAAGTCAGTATCTAATTCGTTTTGTAGAATATCAGCAATTTCTTGAAAATTTCTTGGGGCACCTGTCCCTACATTATAAATGCCATTTTTCTTGGGTAAGCAAGCCTTTATATTGGCTTGGACTACATCATCAATATAAATAAAATCACGTAATATTTGGCTTGAATTATTGAATAAACGAGGTGGCTTACCATCTAAAATTTGTTGTCCAAGCTGGATTACCATAGATGATGTGTAGCCCTTGTAATATTCTCTTGGTCCATAGACATTAAAGTATCTTAATCCAACTATTGTCAAATCTGGATTTTCCAATGAATATCTAATAGCAATCTGGTCCATAATGTATTTACTAAAACCATAAGGGTTTTCGGGGCTCTCTTGACCCACAGTTTGCGGTGAAGGTAGGTTGCCATAAGTTGCCGCTGAACTTGCATAAACCATTACAGATTTATCTTTTTTTGATATTTCCAATAAATCATAAAATGAATTGACATTCGTTCTCATTATAATTTCTTGATCATATACTCTTGTATCTGAAATTGCAGCATGATGAAAAATGAAATCAAAGTTATATTGATCTAGTAAGCTTAAATCATCTTTATTGTTGATGTTTCCAGAGATAATTTTACCTTTGAAGCCAATTAAATTTTTGTAATGACCAAAACTTTTTAGATTGCCATTCGAAAATACTTCTTCATTTCTGAAACAGTCAAATATAATAATTTCTGACTCTGGGAATGTTTCTTGAAAATAAAAAGCAAGGTTACTTCCAATAAAGCCAGCCCCACCAGTAATTAGAATAGTTTTGTTGTTGAAATTTATATTGTTATTCATCATATTTTATTAAATTTTGTTTAATTATAGAGCATCATTAAATTAGTGTGATTAAGAAACATAAAAAAGCATAAAACTATAAGCGATAGTTTTAAAATATTTTTACCGATATATCTGAGATTAATACATATTATGTTAATAATTAAAGTTTGTTCAATTGATGAACATGGGGTAAGATAGATTTTTACAAATATGTTTCCAAGATATGGCTTTACCGTGGGTAATATTTGATTTTCATTTTTTTGAACTAATGAATAAACAAAATATACATCTTGATCTGCTTCGCAAACTAGAATTAAACCCTGAGTATACTCAAAGAGAGCTCTCTAGAGAGATGGGGGTAAGTTTAGGAAAGGTAAACTATTGCATGAAAAAACTGACTGCAAAAGGATGGGTAAAACTAACAAACTTTAGGCATAGTTCAAATAAATTTGGCTATACTTATCTCCTTACTTCCAAAGGAGTAGAGGAGAAGGCAAAGCTTACCATTTCATTTCTAAGAATAAAGATTAAAGAGTTTGAAATACTAAAAGACGAGATAAGCGCTCTAAAACTTGAGTCAGAAGAAATGAATATTAAAAAGTTATAATAGTCATTATCATTTTTACTAAGTTTAGAATTAAAATTTTACAAAACTTGTTGACATCAATAAATTTAAAAAAATGTTATTTAATGAATCTTTAATCTAAAATGCAAATAATACCTGTTATTCTTTCCGGCGGCTCAGGAACAAGGCTTTGGCCCTTGTCTCGCAAACAGTATCCTAAACAGTATCTTCCTTTAGTTAGCGATAAAACCATGCTGCAAGAAACCATAATGCGTCTTAAGGGATTAGATAACCTTTTAGATCCAATTATTGTTTGTAATAGTGATCATCGTTTCCTAGTTGCACAGCAGTTTCAACAAATTGACATAACTGAACCAACAATATTGCTTGAGCCAATTGGTAGAAATACAGCGCCTGCTATTGCCGCTGCGGCACTTCAATCACTTAAACATAAATATAAAGATGAAGCAGTGCTTCTGGTTCTGTCCGCTGATCATGTTATTCAAGATATTAAAGCATTCCATAAAGCAATCAATATTGCAATCAATCAAGCGTGCAGCGGTAAACTAGTTACCTTTGGTATTGTTCCATCGAATGCCAACACAGGTTATGGCTACATTAAATCGGTAAAAAGTAATAGTAATGGCGCATACAAAGTTGAACAGTTTGTTGAAAAACCTGACCTAAAAACAGCAGAGTCGTATTTAAGGCAAGGCAACTATTTGTGGAACTCAGGCATGTTTATGTTTAAGGCAGAAACATTGGTCGACGAGTTAACTGCTAGTTCACCTGATATTGTTAAAGCAGTTAGTAGTGCTATAAAGAATGCCACAAAGGATCTTGATTTTATTCGCCTTGAAGAGCAATCTTTTTCATTAAGTCCAAACGACTCTATTGATTACGCTTTAATGGAAAACAGCAATAATGTAGTTGTTGTTCCTCTAGATGCTGGCTGGAGCGATTTAGGATCATGGTGTTCACTTCATGATATTGGTAATAAAGACCAAAATAATAATATTATCAGTGGAGACGTAATAGCCCTAGAATCATCAAACAGCTATATTAAGTCAGATCATCATATGGTAGTTGTTATAGGAGTGGATAACATGATTATTGTCGATACTCCAGATGCAACTCTAATTTCCACTAAAGATAAAGCACAGCAGGTTAAAGTTGTCGTGCAAAAACTTCAAAAAGAAGGCCGCAGCGAAGAACAGTTTCACCGTAAAGTTTATCGGCCTTGGGGTTGGTATGATTCTATTGAATCTGGTAAACACTTTCAAGTGAAAAGACTGGAAGTTAATCCAGGGGCAAAGCTTTCATTACAAATGCACCACAATCGAGCAGAGCATTGGGTGGTTGTCAGTGGAACAGCTACAGTGACTAATGGAGAAGCTATTCTTACATTGACAGAAGGTGAGTCAACTTATATTCCAGCTTGCACAATACATAGTTTAGAGAATAAAACCAATGAACAGTTACAGGTTATTGAGGTGCAAAGTGGCACTTATTTGGGTGAGGATGACATTGTAAGATTTGAAGATATTTATGGAAGAACTAAAGGTTGATTTTGAAGATTTTTTTAACCAAACATGTTAAAATTCTTTTAGATTTATTTGAGTGCATAGAGAAGGTTCTTAAAGTTTATAAGGCTGCATTATGAAAGAAGAGATTTCAAACCTGAAGCAGGTAAAATTATTTGTATATGACTTTGATGGAGTTATGACAGACAATACATTTATTCTAGATGAAAAAGGAAATGAACAGGTTTCTCTGAACCGCTCTGATGGCTTGGCTGTAGCAGAAATAAAAAAAAGAGGGTATAAGCAAATAATTCTATCTACTGAGAACAGCGAAATCATAACTTTAAGAGCTAGAAAGCTTGCTATTAATTGTTTTATAGGAATAGATAACAAGCTACTGGCATTAAAAGAATATCTAAATTCTGAAATGTTGGAATTTACTGAAATAGCCTATGTAGGTAATGATATTAATGATTTAGAGGCAATGTCTCATGCAAAAGTGAGGATATGTCCTAATGATGCTGAAGATTCTATTAAAGAAATCAGCAATATTATTTTAGAAAGAAATGGTGGAAAGGGCGTAATAAGAGAAATTTTTTCTTTACTAACTGTTGAGTAATTTACAATGTTAAATTATAAAAAAGAAGTCCTTTTAAACAGGTAACTAAAGTAGAAGTTTGTAATTAAACTAGGAAGATTACTGAAGATGAAAATTAATTCAAGAACTATAGATGATAATTCAACTGTATACGTAATAGCTGAAATAGGCTTAAATCATAATGGAGATATTGAGCTTGCAAAAAAGTTGATCATGGAGGCAAAAAGATGTGGTGCAGACGCAGTAAAGTTTCAAAAGAGATTTCCAGATGAATGTGTTCCAGATAAAAAAAAATTAGAGTCCCGTATCACCCCCTGGGGAGAAATGACTTATTTAGAATATAGACATAGACTCGAGTTTGGAGAGAAGGAGTATAAAGAAATCGATGACTTCTGTTTGGAAAATAATATTGATTGGTTTGTTTCGGTTTGGGATCATTCATCAGTAGACTTCATGAAGCAATTCAATCCAATAGCTATAAAAATTCCTTCAGATAAAATGAATGATCTAGAATTTTTGGAAAAAACAAAAGAATTAAATTGTCCTATTATTCTTTCTTCGGGAGGCTCAACCGAGGATATTATAGAAGCTGCTATTTCTATAGTTGGTAAAGAAAATAATGCACTTTTACAATGTACAAGTATTTATCCTTGTGAAACTTCACAGCTTGATTTAAAAGTAATTTCTACTTTTAGAAGAAAGTATGGAATGGTTTCTGGATTGTCATCTCATCACACTAGCCCTGTATTTGGCTCTTTTTCAGTGTCTTATGGCGCCAGGATAGTTGAACAACATTTTACTTTGAATAGATCTTTCTGGGGGAGTGACCAATCCATGTCATTAGAGCCTCGAGGTCTGGAGTTGCTGGTGAAATATATTCGAATGTTTGAAGCTTCAGAAGGCAATGGAATCAAGAAAGTTCATGACTTAGAAAAGCACGTGCTTTCTAGGACAGTTGGGAGATAAGATATGAAAATTGGCTTGATTGGCTTTGGTTTTATGGGTAAAGCTTTTGTTCATTCATTATCTTCAATTAATCATTACTATAAAAAATATATACCTAATGTTGAAATCTCTGGTGTAGTAACTTCTTCTTTCGAATCTTCCAAAAAGATTGATCTAAAAAGATACAATATCAATAATGCCTATCGTGATATTGACCACTTACTTGAAAATGAAGAGATAGACTCTATTTATATAGCTACTCCAAATACCCTTCATCTTGAGCAACTTCTTGCAGCAATTGAGGCGAATAAAAATATACTTTGTGATAAGCCTTTAGCTGTCAACCCTGAACAATCTAAAAGAATTATAAAATCTCAGAGACCAGATAAGATTTATCAGATGATGTTTGAATACAGAAATTTTCCTGCAATCCGAGAAATAAAATCTCTAATTGAGAGAAAAAAGATTGGAGATATAATCAATTTTAAAGCCAGTTATTTGCATGGAAGTTATTTAGATTTGGAAAGACCTATGTCCTGGAGGTTGAAAGAAGGAGGTGGCTCTGTTAGTGATTTAGCTCCTCATATAATTGACCTATGCAATTTTTTAATTGGCGATATCACTTTGATAAATGGATTTAAACGCAATATAATTTCTAAGAGACCAAAAAAGATGAAATCAAGGATATTAGAGAATGTTACTGTAGATGATTATGCGGCATGTCTGTGTGAGACTCAAGATGGAATCACTGGTATGTTAGACGTGTCTAGGCTATCTATGGGCTCAATAGATGAATTAACTCTGACAATTAATGGCACAAAAGGCACCCTTAAGTGGAACCTAGAGGAGCTTAACTTCTATAAGCATTTAACTGATGAGGGCTCAAAGAAAGTTTTTGCAGTTAACGATTTTCATAACTTGACTGACTTCCCTCCAGGAAAAGTTTCTAATGGATGGTTAAGAGCTCATACACACAGTGTTTACCAATATATCTCAAGAGTTGGCAATATTAAGCTTCCGAAAAAAGAATTAGAGTATATTCCTTCTTTTGAAGATGGGCATAAAGTACAGTCTTCTCTCAATTTATTTACTGACTACAATTTATAATTCCAATGCTTACAAAATCTTTAGTAATAAACCCTATAAAAAACATAGTATATTTTGAGGATAAAGAAGTTGAATCAAGTCCCTCAGATCCTTTAATTGAGTGGAGAATTAGCTGTGTTTGTGCATCTGAGAGAAGAAGGTTTAATAGGCAAAAATCTCATTCTGATTTAACTCCTTTTGTAGCTGGGCATGAATCAGTTGGGATGATAGAAGGTAATAAAAATCTTCAAGTTTTATTACCACATTCAAATTGCTTAACAAGGTCTGATAAGATTCAATGTTCTAGCTGCAAGGATGGTGCATATAATTTATGCAAGTGCATGAATCATGCAGGTCTGGCCAGTAGTGAGCCGGGAGGATTGTCCCAAGTCTCAGTTGTTCCTGAAGCTCAACTACTAGAATGCAAAGAATTAGATGCCGAGCTTGCAGTATTTACTGAACCCTTATCTTGTGTTATTAGATCTTGGAAGAAGGCGTCAGAGTGTGATAAAACAAAAGTTGGGATTGTGGGTTTAGGTCCAATCGGTTGCTTGCATTTTTTATATGGAAAAATCCAGAATCCCGATACGAAATTTTATTTATTTGAGAATAATAAAGAAAGAGCTGATATGTTTAATCGGGTCTTTGAGGGATATGATTACTATATGAATGAGCCTGTCTCTGATTTAGATCTTACTATAATGGCAAATTCTGTTTCAACTGGCTATGAAGATTCAAAGAAGTATTTAAAAAAAGACGGCTCACTCTTACTTTTTTCTGGATTTAATGAAGTAAATTATAATTCTACTGGTTTTTTCCCTGAGTTTATACATAGAGAAGAATTTAACTTTTATGATGATGGTATATTTTTATTTGGCTCCAGTGGATACCAAAGAGAGGATCTTGAGAATTCTATGGATACTTTGAAAAAAAATCCTCAATTTTTAAAAATAATTACTGGTAAAGTTTATGGTATTGATAGTGTTAAATTAAACTCAATTTATTCACCAGACCAATCATTTGAAAATCCAGTTTTAATTGAAGATATTTCTGGAAAACTATCTCATCATATAAAAATTCAATACTACGTTAACAAAAGTGAATAAGAACAATCTTTGTATTATTCCTGCAAGAGGAGGTTCTAAGGGTGTTAAAAATAAAAACTTAAGACTTATAGAAGGAAAGTCTCTTCTTCAAATAACAATTGAAGAGGCTTCTCATGCAGGTATATTTAATACAATTCATGTATCTACTGAAAGTGAACTAATTAGGAATGAGGCACAAAAAATAGGTATTGAATTCCCTTTTATGAGAAAAGAAACTCTTGCAGCTGATACTGTGCATGTTTCGGAAGTCGTTAACGAGGTAATTTTAAACTTCCAAGAAATAGACATGAACTTTAACAATGTTTGTTTGCTAATGCCAACTAGCCCACTTAGGACATTCATAGATATACAAAATGCTTATAGAATGTTTACAGAAACTGAAGCTGATTCTCTTGTTTCTCTATCACCACTCGGTAAATTAGAAACTAACTTGAGAGTATTCAAAGATAGAGGGTTAATCGATTATTATAATAAAGATATAAAAAGAAATCAGAATAGACAAAATACCAAAGAGTTATATGCAGTGAATGGTTCTATTTACTTTTCTAAAGTATCTTCTTTTTTAAAATTTAAGACCTTTCATATAGACAAGGTTATTGGTTATAAGATGAGTTCAATTCATTCTGTGGATGTAAATACGGAAGAAGATTTAGAGCTTGCCCAGTTGTTATTTAAATATTCTAGATTAAAAAGTTAAGTAGATAAGTTATGAAAAAAGTAAGAATTGGCCATATTGGTATACATGAAAAAGCAAATCTTAATTCTGGAGATACGCTTCTATTTCAAGTAGTTAGAGATATCTTTGAGAGTATCTTGGACATTCAAATTGAATGGAGCCTATACCAAGTTTGGGAAGAGTTTGATGAGAAGACTATAGATCAAATTAATAAAGAAAATGATGCTTTGGTACTTGGAGGTGGAGGCCTTCTTTTAAAAGACCAAAAAGGCAGTGATATATCAAATAGCGGGTGGCAATGGAACTGCTCACCGACAAATACCTATGAAATTAAAATACCATTTTTTGTATTTGCTATAGGCTATAACAGGTTTTACAACCAAGATGATTTTGATTTAAATTTTGTAGATTCTATAAACGCGATTACTTCAATCAGCCCTTTTTTTGGTCTCAGAAACAATGGCTCAATAAATGCGGTAAAAAAATATTTGTTAGATGAGAATCAACAAAAATCAAAAATATATAGACAATTCTGCCCTACTACAATGGTTTCGTTAATTTACCCAGACCTTAAAGAACTGGCAGAGAATCATGCAAAAAAAGAATCTAGAGTTCTTTCTTTTAACGCGGCATTTGATAGAACTGATATGCGTTTTTCTAATCCAGATAAGATTTTTAATGAAATTTGTAAATTAATCAAACATGCGGAAGATAAAGGCTGGAATATCATTGCCTGTTCTCATAAAGAGATGGATAGAGAAATAGAAGGCTTCTTAACAAAGAATAATGTTAATTATAAGATAAAGAATCTTACATCAAGCTCTCCCAAAGAAATAATGGAGCATTATGCCCAAGTTGATTTATCTGTTGGCATGAGAGGCCATTCTCAAATGATTCCTTTTGGGTTTAATAAATTTATCATTTCTTTAGTTTCTCATGATAAATTACAATTTTTCCTCGATGACCTAGAATTAAGCGAGTTTGGAATAAATCTAAACTCTCATAACCTCTTGGATCAATTTACTAAGATTTTACACAATATTGAAGTGAATCAGAATCAAGTACTTGATACACTAATATCTAAACAGAAGTTTATTTGGAAAGAAACTTTAGGTAATTTCTCTCTTATGGAAGATATCATGGACATATCCTAGATGTACTTCAGTTCGCTTTCTACTTAAATCAAAATATTGTAGTGGATTACAAATTGATTTAATCCTTAAAGAAGTAATAGACAAAAAAACTATGAAAAAAGATAAGATATTAATTGTTCTGCCCTATGGAATGTGCTTGAGGCAAATTATTCTAAATCAAACATTATGGGATTATCTGGTAAAAAATTATCAAATAGATGTAATGTCACCCCTTAAATTAAGTAATGATATTGTAGGGATTAATAAAATCATAGCCACTTCACCTGTTCATTTTTTTGAAAAGTTCTTAAAAAGGGTAAGTTTCAGAAGTGTATCTTCCCTTCAAGCCTCAGCTATGGTTAGTTTTTTCTTGGATAATAATATTGGTGAAAACTTTGCATTAAGGTGGAGATGGTTTGGTGATCAGGCAAAACATATTATTGTGATGAGTGGGCTAGTCCGTTTAAGATTTATTGGTCCATTAATTAAAAATTCCCTATCTTTCCTTTCTAAAATATACCCAGTTTTCTTTCTTAAAAAAAATAAGTATAAGTTTGTGATTGTCACTCATGTTTCAGCATTAGATTGTGTTTTGATTGGTTTAGGAGCTAATAAACTAACTATACCTCTTATATCAATAACTTTAGGACTAGATAATTATGCTCATGGACCATTATTATATAAGCCAGATTTGATGCTTCTTTGGGGGGATGAGCAATTAGAGGAATTTCATAAATATCATGCGGCTCATAATGAAAAATTATTAAATACTGAGTGTTTTAAGATAGGGAGTCTTATCCATGATAACTATTTACAAATTAAAGAATCAAGACATACGGATTATTTATTCGAAAAGTATGCAATAGCTAGTAATCAAGAATTTATACTAGTTGCTGTAATGCTTGAAGAGACTTTGCCAAATCAAGCAGTTTTATGTGAACTCTTAATATATTTTCTAGAAGAAAATAATTTGCAACATAAACTGATAATAAGGAAATTGCCATTATCTGACAACGATATATGGGAAGAGTTTTATAAGAAATATCCAAATAGAGTCATTATTCAGGAGCCACAATCCGCCTCTTTTGATAAGAGAACAGAGTCTTTGAGGTTTGATCTAAATGCTTCTAAAAGTGATTTAGAAGAATTTGTCCAGACTTTAGATAGATCAGAACTGATTATAGGACTTTATCCCAGCACTTTACTTTTAGATGCAATGTTGTTCGATAAACAGAGTGCTGTAGCGATGTTTGATTGGACTGAGGATCAAAAATTTGGCGGCCATCCACAAGAAAAATTTTATTTAGCTAAGAAATATACTCATCAACATAGAAGGCATTATAATTTGCTCTACACTAAAGAAAGCCTATACTCTTTTTTAACTGAAGTTTTAATAGAAAAAACAAACTTTCCAGAACAAAGAAGAGAAATCTTTACAAAAATTACAGGAGACTCCATTGACGGCTCTTCTGGAAAAAAAGCAGTAGAAGCTATAGATGGATTTTTAAATAAAAATTAATCCAATTAAGGCACAATAACAAATAAGTAATTACTCAACAGCAGCTACTTAATATTAATTATGAAAGTTTCTTTATGATTATTAATGAAAATTTACTAAAGAGCCCTCAAGAAATTAGAGCCGCACTTATTGAACTATCGGAAAAAATAAATAAAGATTTTAATAAAGAAGCTATAGATCTAATAGCTATGAATCATGCTGCAAAGTATCTTGTTGAAGAACTAACCGAGCTGCTGGAGATGGATGTGAGATCGCAGAGCTTTAATTTTGAAAACTATGAAAACCCAGTTGAAAGTGGAGAAGTGCAAATAACTAAAGATTTAGAATTCCCTATTTTTGATAGACATGTGATTCTTGCAGATGGTATCTTAATTTCAGGAAATACTCATTTTTATGTTTGCAACTTCCTAAAGCAGAGATTACCAAAATCTTTATCTATTGTATGCATAGGAGATAAACCAAAGCTATTGGCTAAAAAAATTCCTAACTGTTATTCACTTTTCAGTTTTAATGATGAATGGGTTGAAGGTTATGGTATTGGGGGAAGTGAGAATAAGGATAAGCCATATCTAGTAGATACAAGACGATAGTTAGTTTTTTTAATATAACTAATCACTAAAATTTGGAAGATATGACATGCCTAACAATAAGATAATTACCCCATTTACCGCAGGAGTAGCTTCATCGTGAAAAAAAAATCTCCCGCACTAATATCCTTATTTAGTTCAGCTTTTTCTATATTCCAAAGAAGCATTTTTATATATGTCCTGACCATCCTGAATGGAGTTGTAGTTGCAAGATCCTTAGGCCCAGAGATACTCGGTGTTTGGGTTTTAATAGCATTAGTATCTTCTTATGCCGAGGGTTTTGGAAGATTAAAAACCGATTTGGCATCTGTCTATATACTTGGATCTGAAAAGGCTAATCCAGAAGAAATACTTTTTTCTATTACTTTTTTTGCAATTATTAGTAGTTTTATAATTGTATTTGTTCTTTATTGGCAGATTGAACTTATCGAAAATATATTATTTAAAAATACCGACTTGAGCTATAGAAAAGAGCTTATTTGTATTATCTTTCTTCTGCCTTTTGAATTTCTACTGCTTAACTATTCATATTTTTATATTGCATTAGAAAACGTAGTTTTATATAATAGAATCAGAGCCTTACAGGCTGTTATAAACTTTGGTACGGTAGTTTTTTTTATTGTAGTTATGGATTTTAAGCTTTGGGCTATAGTGCTTGCCAAAATACTATCGGTCATTATTACCTTAGTTTATGCTTGGGGAGCCTCTGACAATAAGAATTGGATTAAATTAGGATTAAGGTGGAATAAGTCCCTTAGTTTAAAAATTCTTCGTTATTCTTCTAGCTTCTATTTCATTGGAATTATTGGGCATATTTATAGAGTTACCATCAAAACAACAGCTGCAATCTCATTGAATACTTCTCAGTTAGCTTTTTTTAGTCAAGGAGAAAGTGCTAGTAAATTATTAAATTTAGTACCGGAGTCATTAAGTGCAATTCTTTATCCAAGAATTAGTAAATTAGAAGTCAAAGAAGAGGCAATTGAAGTTTCTTGTTTGTCTTTTAGAGTTACTTTACTAATATTAACCCTTAGTGGATTAGTTCTAGCTGTAATATCCAAGCCATTAATAATATTTCTATACGGCCCTGAATTCGAACCAACTGCTGCAGTTCTAACAATAGCTATACCTGGAGTTATAATTGGCTCCAGTTGCTTAACTTTTAAATCATTTTTTGAGGGTAGTGGAAAGGCAAACATAATTCCTAAAGTACAAATAATACCTGTAATTCTTCAAGTGATATTTGCTTATTTCCTTATTAAGTCTTACGGTTTAATTGGTGCAGCTTTATCATTTTCATTAGGGTTTGCTCTTTATGGGCTGGTGGTAATGATTGCTTTTATTGGAATAAATAAATTATCTTTACTTGAAATAATTCCAAGAGTTAAAGATATAATACTTATTTATAAATTGGGAGTTAGTATAATAAAAAATAAGAGTTCAGCTACCATGAAGTAGCATAGATGTTAGTGCAACTTAACTGCAAGCAGCGAGTAACAAATCAATACAGTTCAGTTTGCTTCAACGCTATCTGAGCTTAGCATTTCAGACTGGTATCTTTTTAACGCTGGCACCAATCATAAATTAGCCATGGAGGCTGACATAGATGTTTCAGCTAAATGATTAAATATTTAAGGTTGTAAGGTCCTGATTAAAGGAGAAAACTTAAGAATAGCAGAATTTATCGATTTCAAAGGAATTCAGAGTGGTGAATTAGGCTCTTGTCTTAATCATTAAAATTGAAACTATTTATCTTTATTTATTACTCATGTGCCTGTTAAATAACTATAAAATTTAATATTAATTTTTGTTATTCCCTAACTATGACTAAAAAAGCATTAATAACTGGTATTACAGGCCAAGATGGAGCTTATCTAGCTGAATTCTTGCTAGAAAAAGGTTATGAAGTACATGGTTTAAAACGCAGATCTTCTTCTTTTAATACAGGAAGAATTGATCATCTTACTCAAGATGAGCGAGATCCAGATTGTAGATTCTTTCTGCATTTTGG
>Ga0209482_1000695_pt1 | contig 27480 bp, 24 predicted proteins | sample CoawatmetaG10DNA_FD_187512 | JGI IMG/M metagenome (GOLD analysis project Ga0209482, IMG submission 187512) | Marine microbial communities from the West Antarctic Peninsula - Coastal water metaG104-DNA (SPAdes) (version 2) | ecosystem: Environmental > Aquatic > Marine > Coastal ...
GCCATAACATTAGTGATAATAAACAATATAAATATAGAGAAAATAATAATTTTGCGCATAAGTAGAAGGTAATTATTCTAAGAAGTTGTAAAATTAGCTAAATTTTTTGCCATTTCAAGCGATAAGTCTGGACATAATGTCACAAATAATTCAACTGCATGAATTGTGCCTTTGGCCTCACTCACATCAGTATCAACCCCCGCCTCTTTTAATAATTTATAAAAATTATAACCTTCATCTCTTAATGGATCACACTCATTGACATGAATATGAGTTTTTGGAAGACCTTGAACATCTTCAATTTTTGCAAAGCCTGGCCATGCTAGTGGGTTTTTATTCTTAAGTTCCTCGATACCATAAGAGACTGGACCTGAATTGTCTGAAAGATCTAAAAAAATTCCATTATTTGATATTGATGATGGATTTGATTCCAATGGCCAAATACCAGCTATATATGGACATAATGCATATAGGCCTTTAATCATATCTAACTTACCTTCATTTTTTAAAGACATGCCTGTTGCTAAAGTTAAATTTCCCCCACCACTTTCACCAGCAACTACTATTCTGGTTTTATCAATTTTTAGAGACTCGCTATTTTCATGCAACCATTTAACACCTGATATGCAATCATTCAATCCGGCTGGGAATGGGGCTACTTCTCTTACGGAAGAAGGCATTGTAGCATTTCTAAAATCGACCATTGCAACCGCGACATTTTGATGTGCCAATAATCTGCCCCAAGCTCTATAATTACCATGATAACAAGATAACACCTCCATGCCACCCCCATGAATATAATAAACACACGGAAGGATTTCATCATTATCAGGTCGAATATATTGAATATTGATAATGTTATTGTCTGGTAATGACTTTATTTCTTTTGTTTCTATCCTTAGTCCCTCTAAGGGCGCTAATTTTTTATCATCATAAACTTCGGAAAAGTTTTCTATTATTTTATACTCTCTCTTCATATGACTAGAGCTATAATATTTCATCATTTCTTCTCGATTCTTAAATGATGGTCTTACAGGAATATCAAACCAAAAATTTTTTTTAATGCGCGGATCAACCCGAGGGTCGTTCATTAGTTTTGCATTATTAGCAGACTTAGTTCGGTAAAAAAGCCTAACTATCTTTATAAGTAATTTAATTACAACAATTCTTAGCATCTGATAATCGTAAACTTTATATCTATTATTAACAATAACTATTGCATAGTATTCAATTTGTAATACTTATTATCTTCAATTTAAATTTCGATATGTTATTAAAAGTTACTGAAGTTGAGCATTACACTGAGAGATTATTTCGGTTCAGAACTGAGCGCCCTACTGCCTTTAAATTTTCTGCTGGAGAGTTCACAATGGTCGGTATTGAAAATGTAGAGACAGTTATCCCAAAAAGAGCCTATAGTATTACTAGTGGGCCTTATGATGACTTTCTTGAGTTCTTAAGTATTAAAGTTCAAGACGGTCCATTAACCAGTGTCTTACAAAATATTAAAATTGGAGATAAAATTTTTGTTGGCGATAAGCCAACTGGTACTCTTACTTTAGCAAATTTAGAGTTGGGTGGAAACCTATGGCTTCTTGCAACTGGAACTGGAATTGCTCCATACATAAGCTTGCTAAGAGACCCTGAGTTATTTAATTCATTTCAAAATATAAACGTAGTTTGGACAACTCGCCTAATAGCTGAACAATCCTGTTTTAAAGAATTTATTTCAACTACAGCAAGTAATTTTTATGCTTCGACCACTAGAGAAAATAGTGAATTGGAAGGAAGGATTCAATTGCTTATTGAAAACAAAGTAATTCTTCAAGATGCAAATCCTGATAATGATAAGATAATGATATGTGGTTCGATGGATTTTAATAAAGAGATGAAGAAGTATTTTAATGACAAAGGGTGGCAAGAAGGCAACAAGAAATCAGCTGGTACGTTTGTTCAAGAAAGAGCATTTGTATCCTGATGTTATTTTTCTAAATTACTTTCATTGTCTTTCATCTTCAATCTCCACAATATAGATAAGCATATCGACTTGGATATTGGGAGTAAGAATAAAACTGTAAGTATAGTTAAAGGAATCCAGATTATTGCTTGCAGCCATAAGTCTAATGCGTAGTTTTGCTCTACAGCAAGGACAAGGGGTACAATTATATGGCCAGCTATTATGATTGATAACCAAGGACCAAAATCATCAGTTCTATATGAATGAAGTTCTTCATTACATTTTTTACAGTGATCATTAACTTTCAAATACTTTGAATATACATTTCCTTCGGCGCAGTTAGGACATTTTTTGAGCATGCCACTCAATAAAACTGCTGGGATAGATCTAATCACAATAAATTAGTTTACTCTGTAAACTCGAAAGAAGCGTCAACAAGCCATTCCCATAAATATTCAGCATAGCTCCATCTTACTGAAATATCATACATAGGTTCATTGGAAAGGCGATCAATAAGTACAGTTGCCTTTGCTATATATGTTTGAGCACACATATCTTTATTGCAGATATATGTTTTGAGATCCAGAGATGTTCCTTTGCTTAAAATCTCATTACTATTTTTTCCACTTAATCTAATTGTTAAATAGTAGTCCGAAATATCTGTAAGACTAAAATGTTCACCGGACAATTGAGACTTAAAATTAATAATCAATTCGTCTTTTTCGTCGTCTGCACACTGAATAATCCACTCATTTGGTCCCAACCATTGAATTCTATATTCATTATTACCGAAAACTTCACCTGCTTTTAATGGAAGATTAATACCGGTGATGTCTTTAACTTTATTAAGAATAATATTGTTATCGGGACTACATCTAAAATTTAATTTTCCAACAAACTCAGTGCTCGTAAGATTAACTCCATTAGCATGAAAATCTTCTTTGTAAACAAGAGGTGAGCTAATTGTCTTATCAATCATTTTGTCTAGCCCCTTCTTTATCGTAAAAAACACTATCAGTAACTGTCGCTTCTATTACCTTGCCGTTCATTAATGGTATCAATACAATTTCACCGTGCCTGTTTTTTCCGTTTTTGAGCATAGCCATTGCAATTGGATAGCCGAGTGTTGGGCTATGATAGCTTGAAGTAATATGTCCTGACATTTTCATAGGAGGTTTTTTGCTAGCTTCATCCACAATATGACTTCCCTCAGGTAAAACAGTTTTTTTATCGTTAATTAATAATCCAACTAAATGCTTTCGATTTTCTCTTGCGGTATCAGATCGAATAAATGATCTTTTTCCGAGAAAATCTTCTTTCTTTTTTGATACAATCCAATCCATATTTAAATCACTAGGAGTTGCACTTCCATCTGTATCCTGCCCCACAATGATGAACCCTTTTTCAGCCCTTAAAACATGCATAGTTTCAGTTCCATATGGAGTAATTTTATATTGCTTTCCAGCCTCCATTACTTTGTCCCAAACAAATTTTCCATACCTGGCAGGCACATTAATCTCAAAACTTAACTCTCCAGTAAAACTTATTCTAAATACTCTTGCTTCAACTCCACAAACTTTAATAGGCTTCATCCTCATATAAGGAAGATTTGTATTATCTATATTTTCATCAGTAAGTGACGCTAATAATTCTCTAGATTTTGGCCCACAAATACTTAGTACTGTCCATTGCTCTGTGACTGAAGTGCAATAAACTTTCATATCTAGCCACTCAGTCTGTAAAAACTCTTCTAACCATGACATTACACGAGCTGCGCCGCCAGATGTAGTGGTCATATGATAATGATTTTCACCTATTCGGGTAGTAACACCATCATCAAAAACCATACCGTGCTCGTTGCACATTAATCCGTATCGACAAGCACCAATTTCAAGTTTTGACCAAGCATTGGTGTAGATTAAATTTAAAAACTTTGCAGCATCTGGGCCTTGAATATCAATCTTACCCAATGTTGAAGCGTCAAGAATACCGACACTATTTCTTGCGGCTAAACACTCTCTATTAACAGCATCATTCATAGTTTCTTTATTTTTTGGATAAAAATATGGTCGTTTCCACTGACCGACATCTTCAAATACAGCGCCGTTATCTTTATGCCATTGATGAACAGCTGTTAATCTCTGAGGATCAAAAAATTGATCAACATTTCTTCCGGCCATTGCACCAAAGGTCTGTGGAACATAAGGCGGTCTGAAAGTCGTGTGACCTACCTCACCAACTGGTTTTTTTTGTATATGAGACATAATAGCTAACGCATTAACATTTGATGTTTTACCTTGGTCAGTTGCCATACCAGTAGTCGTATATCTTTTGGTATGTTCTACACTTATGTATCCCTCACGTTGGGCTAAAAATATATCTGAAGCAGTAACATCGTTTTGAAAATCAATAAAATGTTTAGATCCATGGGTAACTGGTTTAGAGCCCAACACATAAGGAACTACTTCAGAGGTAGTAAATTCCTGTGGTTCGCTTGCTTCACTTATAAATTCTTCAATATCTTTTTTATTTCCAGTTTCTTTTGCTGCGCTAATGCCAGCATTTAAGCTATCAATAAGACTTTGTTTTAGGTTAAAGTCTCCGTTGTTAGTTCCAATTACATACTGATTATCGACTAGTACATCCGGAATAAAAGAGCTGATCTGATCGTCATACTTAAGCTTGCCTCTTGATTGACTAAATAGCTGTACAGCAGGATTCCAGCCACCTGACATTAGAAGTAAATCAGTATTAATTGTAACAGCATCACCAACAAATGATTGTTTATCATCACTTAGTTCCTGCAATGTAATTGCGTTTACTTTTTTAGAGCCATGAGTGCTTGTAACGGCATGTGAATTATAAGTTTCAATTTTATTTTGCTCACACAACTTAGTAATTTCATTCGACACATTGCTTCTAAGGTCTATTACAACAACTTTAGCGCCTTTTGAAATAGCTTCTACTGCAACAGTATAGGCATGATCATTATTGGTAAATAATGTAATTGAATTACCTGGTAGTACACCATACTGTGAAATATATACTTGTGCAGCTGAAGCCATCATTATGCCAGGCCTGTCATTTCCTGAAAAAACTAAAGGTCGTTCAAAAGCTCCTTGAGCTAATATTACTTCTTTAGAGCGAATTCTCCAAAATCTTTCTCTAGGAAGCTTTGAATTAGAATTTTCAATATGATTAGTAACTTTCTGAAGTGCGGTAATATAATTATAGTCGTAATAACCAGTTGCAGTTGTTCTATTTAAAACTGTAACATTAGATAAAGAATTCAGCTCATTTAAGGTTTCCTTAATCCACTCTTTTGCATCCATATTATTAATCTTTGCCCTAGAACTTAATAGATACCCTCCCATTTCTGGTTTTTCATCAACAATTAATACATTGGCACCTGATCGTGCAGCAGCTAAGGCGGCTGTTAAGCCGGTAACACCAGCGCCAACAACCATTACATCACAATAGAAAAATTTTTGCTCATATCTATCTGGATTTTTTTCTTTAGGCGCTTCACCTAAACCAGCCGCTCGGCGTATGAAATATTCATAGAACATCCATGCACTCGGAGGCCACATAAAAGTTTTATAATAAAAGCCAGCCGGCAATATTCTTGAAAATAAATTATTTAATGCACCAATATCGTATTTTACTGAAGGCCAACAGTTTTGACTTGATGCTTCAAGTCCTTCATACAATTCAATTTCAGTTGCTCTAGCATTAGGTTCTGTTCTGCTTCCCTTATTTAGTTGAACTAATGCATTTGGCTCCTCTGAACCAGAAGTAAGAATCCCTCGCGGTCTATGATATTTAAAACTTCTGCCTATCAAATGAACATCATTTGCTAGTAATGCAGATGCAAGTGTATCACCTTCATAGCCTTTAAAAGTTTGTCCATTAAATTTAAAATTAATAGGTTTATTTCTATCAATAGAACCACCAGATATTAATCTATTACGATTAAACATTATTATCCTCCGGCTTTAATTCACCCATTATATAAGTTTGAATTATTTTGTCTGTGACTGTATGGCGCTTAACATTAAACCATTGTCTGCAACCGTGATCATGAGTCCATCTTTCATAATGTATACCTTTTGGATTACTTCTAAAAAAAAGATACTCTCCCCATTCCTTATCATTCACCTCATTGGGATTTTCAGGTCGGGCTATATGTGACTCTCCATGACAAGAGAATTCGGTTTGATCTCTTTCACCGCAATATGGACATTTAATAACAAACATACGAAATCCTAATGAGCTACAGCAGCGGCAGCTGCTTCGTCTACCAATGCTCCTGAATAATGACGATCTATTGAAAAAGGTGCTGCCATCTTACTAGGTTCACCGGTAGCAACAGTTTCAGCAAAAGTGTGTGCGGAGCCTGGGGTAGCCTTAAACCCACCAGTTCCCCAACCACAATTAATGAATAAATTCTCAACTGGTGTTTTGCCGATAATAGGACTTCTATCTGGAGTTACATCTACTATGCCTCCCCACTGTCTGAGCATTTTTAACCTTGAAAAAATTGGAAACAATTCAACTAATGGTCCCATTATATGCTCAATCATATCGAAAGAACCTCTTTGAGAGTATGAATTATAAGCATCCGAACCGGCGCCAACAACAATTTCACCCTTATCAGACTGACTTACATAAACATGCACAGCGTTCGACATGATAACACAATCTAAGATAGGTTTTATTGGCTCACTAACTAAAGCTTGAAGTGGGACTGAATTTATCGGCAAATGAAAACCAGCCATATTAGCTAAGACTGAACTATGTCCCGCTGGAACTAAACCAACTTTTTTTGCTTTAACACTTCCTCTGGTTGTTTCTAGTCCTGTAACTGTACCGTTAGTAATATTTATTCCTTTAACTTCACAATTTTGTATTATATCTACACCAAGATTTTCAGCTGCTCTCGCATATCCCCAAGCTACTGCATCATGGCGGGCTGTTCCACCACGCCTTTGAAGTAAGGCACCCATTATTGGATATCTACCGTCACCATTAATGTATGGAATCTTTTTTAACACTTGTTCTTTATCTAAAATTTCTGCATCAATGCCATTCAAATGATTTGAATATCCACGACGCGTAATTTCTTGCATATCATGAACTGTGTGTGCAAGATGAAATAGTCCTCTTTGAGAAAACATAACATTATAATTTAATTCACTTGAGAGACCTTCCCATAAATTAACAGCATGATTATAAAGAGCTGCACTTTCATCCCATAGATAGTTTGATCTAATAATAGTAGTATTTCTTCCGGTGTTACCGCCACCAATCCATCCTTTTTCAAGGACAGCAATATTTTTTAAACCAAATTCTTTTGCTAAATAATAAGCTGTGCCAAGGCCATGGCCACCACCGCCTACAATTATAATATCATATTCTTTTTTAAGCTCTGGACTACTCCAAGCTTCCTGCCAATTTTCATGATATGAAAATGAGTTACGAACTAAATTAAGTAATGAGTATTTCATAGTTAAAATCTTCCAACCGAGAAGGGCGTTAAATCAATATCTGTTTTGTTTGCTATGGCTTCTTGCGCAATTAGCTTTCCAGTAATTCCGCCCAAAGACCATCCTATATGTTGATGTCCAAAACAATAGTAAATATAGGGATTTTTTTTAGATTGTCCAATAACTGGTAACGAATCTGGAGCTGATGGCCGAAAGCCTAGCCACTCATTGTCATGACTTGGTATATCTGGAAAAACCTGCTTTGCAGACCTAGATAAGAAGTCAATAACCTTCTTATTAATTTCCCTTTCAAGTCCAGCAAATTCAACAGTTCCAGCCACTCTGAGACCATTATTCATAGGGGTAAAATAGGTACCTCGCTCTTGCCATGCTACTGGGCGCTTAATTGGATTATAATTATTATAAGAGATATGGTATCCCCTCTCACTCTCAATTGGAACATTATCTCCAAATAAACTGGCTAGTTTCTTTGACCATACGCCTGCACAAATTATGATCTTATCATAAGTTTCTCTACTTTTATCTGTAACAATTCCTACATTATCGGATGAGTTCATTTTAATGTCTGTTACTTCCTCTTGTCGATAAATTCCACCTTTGGATTGAAAAAGTTTTAATAGTCCTTCTGTTGTTTCTTTAGGATTTTTAGAAAAATAAGAGCCGTTAAATAACGCACCTTTATAAAATATATTATTTAAGCTTGGTTCTACTTCAGAAATTTCATCATGATTTAAAAGCTCAATATCAATTCCTGTTTTAGCCCTTGTTGTAAAATCAGGTATTGCAGAATTATAGAATAATTTTGACGACCATACATACATTACACTTTCTCTAGATATTAAATGCTCAATATTTGCTTCCTTAAATAGTTCAGCATATCCTTCATCTACTTTTGTAAGTAATGTTGTTAACTTTTCAGATGTATATTTAACTTTTGAGGGTCGACAATTATTTAAGTATTTAGTTAGCCATGGTAATACTTTTAAAAAATATTTTCCTCTAATAAATAGTGGACTATTTTTATTTAACAAGAGGTATGGAAATAGATAAAAAAAACTAGATGAATTTGTAGGAACGTTTGCGTACTTTGCATAGGTTCCAGCGTTTCCAAAACTTGTTTCTGTTCCTGGATCAGTTCGATCGTACAAAGTTACTTCTTGCCCATATTTTGTTAGCCAGTTAGCTGAAGAAACTCCAACTATTCCTGCTCCAATTACTGCTATTTTCATTGGTTTTTTCTCCAATAGTCTTGGCTTTTCATTTCACTCAATCTGCTGCAAGTACGTTTAAATTTAAGATCTAGCCTACGTGAACTTGTAAAGTTCTCTAAAGACTTATCAGCACTCATAATTAATTTAACTTCATTATCATACAATATATCAATTAACGTGATAAACCTCTCTTGCTTATCTACATTATCATCTGAAAAAGCAGGAACATTTTCAAGAAATAGTGTCTTGATATTCTGCATTAATCTTAGATAATCTTCTGAACCAAGTGGTTGACCACAAAGTTCATTAAAATTAAATCTAGCAACATTATTAGCAAATTTTTTAATTTCAAATGATCGTTTTTTTATTTCTATTTTGACATCTTTTGGTTCATGGCCATCAATTAGATTTTTATATAAATCATTTATAGTTTTATAATTTTCATTTGAAATAGGCGAAAAAAATATTTCACCCTGATCAATTCCTGAGATTCTATAGTCTTTTTTTATATTCAAATTAAATATATTGGAATTTGATTCTATCAAAATAATAAAAGGTAAAAATAATTCACGTTGTAAACCATCTTTATATAGATTTTTAGGCTTGTCATTTGAAGTAAGTACAATGTTAATATTTAGATCAAATAATTCTATAAATAGTTGACCCAATATCATAGCATCTGCAATATTTGTCACTTGGAACTCATCAAAAAAAATTAAATCAAAATCTTTTTTTAAACTTTTTGCATAAGTTCTAATTAAAAAAGAATTGTCTTTAATTTTAGAGTTATTTTTTCTGATATTATGCAATGAATCATGAGTGTCGATCATGAACTCATGAAAATGAATGCGCTTTTTTCTAGATTCTTCGATATTGTCAAAAAATAAATCCATAATCAATGTTTTGCCGACACCGACCGTGCCATAGATATAAAAGCATTTTTTGTATGAGGTTGAACTAATTAGGGATACAAATTTTTGAATTAAGTTTGGTTCTGATTCTTTTTTAAATTTACTCAATTCTTTTAATAAATTTAATTGTAAAATATTTTCCTCTAAAGATTCAGCTTGGCACCGCTCTCGATAAGATTCAATTAAACTGTCCATGCTAAAATATTATACTACGTATTTACTTTAGCTCTCAATTTATGATTTTCAGGATCATACGGACTTTCCTCTATCACCGTAACGTCATGCATAGTACCAAGAATATCCATTTGAAGCTTAGTTCCCACTTCTGAATATTCCGGTTTAACCATAGCTAAAGCAATTGATTTCTGAATTCTGAAACCATAATTGCCTCCTGTAGCTCTACCAACTACTTTGCCGTCACTGTAAATAGGATTATTACCTAGTGCATCCGCGTCTGTAACGTCGTGAACTTCTAAAGTTACAAATGTATTATCAAAACCTTTTTCTTTCCATTCAACTAACGCATCACGACCCACAAAGTCTCCTTTATCTGGGTGAACAAATCTACCCAAACCAGATTCATAGGCAGCATACTCAATAGAAAGTTCAGTGCCTACTAAACGATAAGATTTTTCAATTCTTAATGAGTCCATTGCGCGAATTCCAAATGGTTTTATATTAAATTCTTTACCTGCTTCCATCAAAGTATCGAATATATGATTTTGCATTTCTAATGGCATGTGCAGCTCCCATCCAAGTTCACCAACAAAGTTCATTCTCAGTGCAAGTGTTTCCGCTAGGCCTATTTTTACTTTTCTGCCAGATAACCAAGGAAATGCTTCGTTAGAAAAATCATCTATCGAAACTTTTTGAAGCAACTCACGAGATTTAGGACCAGCAATAACTAATACGCCAATACTATTAGTAATATTTTCAAAAGTAACCGATCTATCATTAGGTAATCGTTTTTTAATCCAATCATGATCTAGTCTTTGCCAAGCCCCAGCTGAAACACAGTAAAAACTATCTATAGACTCTCGCATAATAGTAAATTCAGAATGAACACCACCTTTTGTATTCAATGCATGGCAAAGGTTTGATCTACCAATTTTTTTAGGCATTTTATTTGCAACAAGACTGTTTAAAAATGCTTCTGCACCTGGACCACTAATCCTACACTTTGCAAATGCTGTCATGTCTAATATGCCAACATTTTCTGCAACATTTCTACATTCGTTACCAATATGCTCAAACCATTTAGATCTTCTAAATGACCAATCATCAACTGGTTCTACTCCTTCTGGAGCAAACCAATTTGCTCTTTCCCAACCAAATTTTTGACCAAATACAGCTCCAAGAGATTTCAATCTATCGTAACATGGTGACTGTCTTAGCGGTCGTCCAGCTTCTCGTTCTTCGTCTGGATAATGTATTGAAAATACGTTGGCATATGCCTCTTCATTTTTTTTAATTAAAAAGGCTTTTGATGCATAATCTCCAAATCTTCTTGGTTCAACACCAAGCATATCAACAGTAGGTTCGCCATCAACAATCCATTCAGCTAATTGCCATCCAGCTCCACCTGCTGCCGTTACTCCAAAAGAGTGGCCATCGTTTAGATACATATTTTTTCTATCCCATGCCGGACCAACTATTGGACTTCCATCTGGGGTATAGCAAATAGCACCATTATAAACTCTCTTTATTCCCGCTTCTCCAAATATTGGAACTCGATGAATTGCAGACTCAATGTGAGGAGCTAGCCTCTCTAAGTCTTCTTGAAATAACTCATATTCAGAGTCTTTACTTGGTCCATCCACATAACAACACGGAGCACCTTTTTCATAAGGTCCTAAAATAAGTCCACCAGCTTCTTCACGCATATACCATGATCCATCTGATTCTCTTAATACACCCATTTCAGGCAATCCCAGTTCTTGTCGCTTAAGAATTTCAGGATGAGCTTCTGTAACAATGAACTGATGTTCCACTGGTATTACTGGTATATCCAAACCAACCATTTCTCCTGTTTGTCTGACAAAATTTCCTGAACAAGAAACAATTACATCTGCATGAATATCACCTTTGTCAGTCTTCACTAGCCAAGTATCATCTGGCTGCTGCTCAAGACCAATAACAGCTGTTTGTCTGTATATTTCTGCACCTAATGCTCTAGCGCCTTTTGCTAAGGCTTGCGTCAAATCGTTTGGTTGAATATAACCATCTTCGGGATGTTGAATAGCCCCAACTAATCCATCAATGTTAGACAGAGGCCATAATTCTTTAACTTGTTCTGGAGTTAAAAAATTTACATCTACACCAAGTGTCTGTGCAACTCCTGCATATTGTCTATATTCATCCATGCGATTTTGATTAGTAGCTAGGCGAATATTGCTAACTTTACGAAAGCCAACTTCTTGACCAGTTTCTTTTTCAAGTTCTTGGTAAAATTTTACAGAATATTTATGAAGTTGCCCTACAGAATAACTCATATTAAATAAAGGGAGTAGTCCAGCTGCATGCCAAGTGGAACCAGAGGTTAATTCCTTTCTCTCGCATAAAACAACATCTGACCAACCTTTTTTAGCTAAATGGTAAAGAGTGCTTGCACCAACAACTCCGCCACCTATTACAACAGCTTTTACTCTTGACTTCATATATGTCTCCTAGGAATAATAATTTTTATGGACCAGACCATTCAACGGCACAATACTCAGCACTTCCATTTGTGAAGTCCCAGTTTCGACCATGGTCTTTAATTCTACTTTTTTTACCGCCGCGACCAACGATAATTTCTGGAGCTACCCAGTACTTTAAATTTGAAACTTTAACGTCTTCACCTTTATTTAAGCCTGGCTCTTTTACTACAGTGCCCTCTAAAATATTTGGAATAGTGTAAGTCCAACCATTTTCAGTTTCCTTGTATTCAATGGGACATCGCTTAACTCCAAGAAAATTGGAAATCATTACTGAGAACCATCCTGTTTGTCCACCAGCTTGTCCTGAAAATATTTTTAACAATGCATCAGCAGCTTCATCAGAAGCTTTTTCATCTATATAAAGTCCGACAGTCCATCCACCCATTGATAGTGGACCAGGTACCTCCAAAAGTATTGCAACATTTATACCACTTAAATCAATCTTACCATTATCTCCTTCTGCGTGACCATCTTCAATAATGATTCCCCACCATGAGAAGCATTTACCATTTGCAGAGTTTGGAATAGCTTTTCCCAGAGACATTGGACAATTGCAAAATACATCACAATTACAATTTAAAAGGAAATGTCCTTTAATACCCCAGCTTAAATTTGTTTGATTATCTGTCATAAATTTTCGTAAATGTAGATTAAAATTTAACTCTTAGCGAGATAAATATTATTCAAATCATAATATTCTTTTTATTTCTGTTAGCAAAATTTCTTCAGAAGTACCAAAAGGTAGAATTGCTGAAAGCTCATCATCTTTAGTGAATAAATAGTAAAAAGCTGTGTGCTCTACCATATAGTTTTCAGTTACATTAATATTTTCTTGCTCATCATACCCATTAGAATGATCATGATCTGAGCTATTTGCAGGCAGCACATGAACAAAGAAGTTCTTCCAAACCTTTTTTAGATTTTCATACTTACCAGTTAGGCCAATAATTCTAGGATTATAATCAGATAAGAACTCCGTCATTCTTTTTGAAGTATCTCTCTTAGGATCAGTTGTGATGAATAAAAATTCAATACCTTCTAAGCTTAACTTTGAATTTACTATATTGTTAATTGAAGCAGACATTAAATCTACGCTGATTGGACAAACATCTGGACAGTTTGTAAACCCAAAAAAAATTACCTTACTTTTGTTTTTCAAGTCATCGCTTGCTAAGTCTTCTCCATTGTTATCTATTAATTGAAAGGACATATCAATTTGATTGGATGTAGAAGAGCTAGAAAATAATTTAGATAAACCCCATCCAGCAATAATAGCTGTTATTATAATCGCGATGTAGAGAAGCTTGTTAAGGCTTGATTTTGAAGATTGCATTATTTCATTTTTTCAAGACGCGAACTAAATGGCAATGCAACAATTTCAATATCTCTTTCTTCATCGTTTACAACTGCTTTAAAAATTTCAGTCGAAGAAATGTTGTCAATTTTGACAAACCCAAGACCTATATTACATCCGAATGTTGGGCTATAAATACAACTAGATATAAATCCTTGGTTAATTCCATTGCTATCAACCAATGACATTCTTCTCAAATTGTAACCAATATTATTTCCAGATATTTTAAATCCTGTGAATTGCTTCTCTATTCCATTGTCACGAATTTTTTTTAAAGCGCTTTTACCAATAAATTCCGCTTCTTGATCTAGGTCACAGAACTTAGGCAGATTTAATTCCAAAGGATTATCTCCTAGTGTCGTGTCCCCCAAATGTGAAATCATACCAGCTTCCATTCTATCAATTTGATTGGGAGAACCTGGTGCAATCTTGTATGATCGTCCTGCTTCCATGAGTTTATCCCACAATGGATTGCCATCTGCTTCATATTTAATATAGATTTCGTATCCATTTTGATTGCTCCAACCACTTCTAGCCACAACAACGGGTATGTTGAATAATTCTGTTTCTACAAATTGATAGTACTTCAAATTCATAATGGCATCATTGTCGCCACTAATTTCTCTCATCATATCAAATGATTTTGGTCCTTGAAGTGCAAGTGGACAAGCTTCAGGTTCAGTTACTGTAACTCTAAATTTGCTATGTAGCGCGATACCTTTGCACCATAGTAGAACATCAGTATCTGCAATACTTAGCCAATATTTATTTTTATTAAATTTTAAGACTAGAGGATCATTTATAATTCCTCCATTCTCATCAGTTAGTAAGCAATATCTGCAAAAGTTATCTTTAAATGTAGATAAATTTCTAGGTGTTAGATATTGAACAAATTCTTCAGCATCTTCACCTTCAATTTGAACTTGTCTTTCAGCCGCTACATCCCAAATACTTACATCTTCAATTAATGACTTATAGTCTTCTTCGTTTGACTTATACATAGTAGGCATAAACATGTGATTATAAACTGTGAAAGATGTTACGCCGGCTTTGAGTGTTCCCTCATAAAAAGGTGATTTTCTAATTCTTGGTGTGTAGACGATAGATTTTGACATAGACTATATTTAATTCTTAAAAATGAAAAAAAAACCCCAAGTGAAGAAAAACTTCACCTGAGGTATATTTTTTTATTAGCCTTTTACTGTTTCTCTAGTATTTGCATTATGAGATTCAGTGAACGGTACCTCTACTGTGACTGCATCTACAGGGACTCCTGGAGTATCTGCGTACATGTCTGGTAGATGAACTTTAAACTTCTTACCAATTTCCCCTTTTGGAAATCCGTTAGGATTCAAAGTTCCATCAAATGGTACATAGCCCATTGCGATGTTTGTTCCTTTTTCAGGATGGTACCAAGGTGAAGTAATAAATCCACATGGATCTCCCCCTTCAGCCGGTGATACTAACCAAAAGTCAGGCGCATACTCTTCGATTGGTTTGCCGCCTAGTTCCATACCTACAAGTTGAAGTTTGTAAGGTTTTTTACCAGCAACAAGATCAGCTTTCATTACTTCTAAAGCTTCTTTACCGATATAGTCTGCTTTTTTATCCCACTCACCTTTTCCAGATAGTGACACTTGATATCCAAGATTACACTGAAAAGGATTGTGTTCGTTGTCCATGTCTTGGCCCCAAGATAGAATTCCAGCTTGAATTCTTCTATGGTGAGCAGGAGCAATAACCATTAGGTTATGTTTCTTGCCCGCCTCAACAACAGCATCCCACATATCGTCTGCATATTTAGTAGCATCTCTTAAGTAGATTTCATAACCAGCTTCACCTGAGAAACCAGACTGTGAAATTACACAGCTTCTTCCACCAATTGTTGCTTCTGCCAATCCATAGAAAGGCATGTTATCTAAATCAACATGGTCTCCGATTAGGTCTTTCATTAAAGCTAAAGATTTCGGTCCTTGAATTTGTACTGGACAAACATCAATTTCGTCAATCTCAACATCAAATCTCTTATCCGCATTAACACCTTGCAAATAAAGACCGATATCAGAGTCAGATAAACTAAACCAAAACTCATTTTCTGAAATTCTTAGTAAAATGGGATCATTAAGAACACCACCTTTATTATTACAAAGAATTACATAACGTGCACGCATTGGAGAAATTTTTGTAGCATCACGAGTTATTACATAATCTGTAAATCGTTCTGCATCAGGTCCAATAACACGGATCTGTCTTTCCACCGCAACATTCCACATCGTAACATGGTTTTTGATTGCTTCATATTCAACCATAGCACCACCGTCTTCTGGTTTTACATAACCACGTGGATGATAAATACGATTATAAATAGTTGCTCTCCAGCAACCATGTTCTATTGACTTGTGCCAATATGCTGATTTTCTAACACGTGTAGAAATCAACAATTCGACTTTAGTTGGCCCGCTTTGACGTAAGTTGTAGGGCACATGACGATCACTTTGATCGACAGTTGTATTGTGTTCTATTTTTTTAGACATAGTAATTCTCCTTGGTTAACCATTCGTTTGTTTTTTTTATTCCACCAAATGCATAAATATGAAAATTATCCACTGAACCTTTCAGCTCTTGAATTACTTCATCTGGCGTTTGAACACTTAATAAGTCGAGAATCTTTGAGGCATTTTTCTTAGCAAAGCTCATACTATTTTTTAACCCTACAAAACCAGCAAACTTAATCAGTGTTTTTAGTGATGCTGGACCAGCTAGTCCAACATGAACAGGTAGAGGCATATCAGCAACATATTGCTTTAACGCATCAACGTCTTGAGTCCATTGAGTAACAATGTAATCAGCGTAAGGTTCTTTTTGTTTTAGTGCTTCATTAATAATTTCATCACTCATATTTGGTGAGCCTTCAGGGTGCCCAGCTATACCTATTTTCATTCCTTCAAATAGACCAGTCTCTATTATTTGCATTGAAGAGTGGAAGTCACCTAATATATCTCTATCACCACCAATAATTAAAATCTGATTAACACCGGCATCTTTTATTTGGCTTGTGTAATCTTTAAGCATACCTAGATCAGTAATTGAACGAGCAGGAATATGTGGTATTGCATTATAGCCTTGAGCACATAATGCTTTAGCTTGATCTGCAACGGCCTGATATTCTGTGCCAGGTAAAAAAGTTATATAGATGTCTTTTATATTTGGAAGGTCTGCTAAAACGGATTTAGTTGTTACTTCCAATGAAAAATTTACATTTCCCATATTTGAACCAATAGATACCGCTTAAGCCACGCGATGTTAGTGAGTCTTGCTTGGCTTAATTTTGCAACACTCGTTGAGTCTCCTTGCGCAAAATCTATGCTCAATTATTAATAAACACAATACATTTTTTTATAGACTCTCATATTTATTGTCCCTAAATTCTTATCCTAAATTAAATTATTAATAGCCCAACAAGCTTTGAAAGAAGAGAACATGACCCACCTATCTGATATTGAAATTGCTAGAGCAAATAACATGGTAAAAATTGATGAAATTTCATCAAAAATAGGTATTAAAGATAAATCGCTTAATAGATTTGGCCATAATATTGCAAAAATTGACATCAATACTATTGATGGTCTTGATAAAAAGTCAGATGGTAACCTTATTTTGGTTACAGCCATTTCTCCTACTCCTGCAGGAGAAGGTAAGACCACTACATCGGTTGGGTTAAGTGATGCACTAAATTTAATAGGGAAAAAATCAATAGTTTGTTTAAGAGAACCAAGTCTTGGGCCTTGCTTTGGTGTTAAAGGTGGTGCAGCTGGTGGTGGTTATGCTCAAGTCGTACCAATGGAGAAAATTAACCTTCATTTTACTGGCGATTTTCACGCCATTACATCCGCCCACAATTTATTAGCCTCCTTACTAGATAATCATATTTATTGGGGCAATGATCTAGGTATAGATATAAGAAGAATAGCTTGGGGAAGAGTTCTTGATTTAAATGACCGAGCATTAAGAGCTACAAATATCAACCTTGGTGGAGTAGCCAACGGTTTTCCAAGAGAAGATAAATTTGATATTACGGTTGCATCAGAAGTTATGGCAATTTTTTGCTTGGCTACTAGCTTAAAAGATCTTCAGGAAAAAATTGGAAATATTATTGTTGGATATACTCGCGATAGAAAAGAAATATATGCGAAAGATTTAAACGCTGATGGAGCTATGACAACCCTACTGAAGGATGCTTTTATGCCTAATTTGGTGCAAACTTTAGAAAAGAATCCAGCCTTTATTCATGGAGGTCCTTTTGCAAATATTGCACATGGATGCAATTCATTAGTTGCAACACAAACAGCTTTAAAACTTTCAGACTTTGTTGTTACTGAAGCTGGATTTGGTGCTGATTTAGGTGCAGAAAAATTCCTCGATATAAAATGTCGAAAAGGTAATCTAAGTCCTAAAATTGTAGTAATCGTTGCAACTGTTAGGGCTTTAAAGATGCATGGTGGCGTGGATAAGAAAAATCTTAAGGGTGAAAATGTTGAAGCTGTATTTAAAGGATTAGAAAATTTAAAACAGCACATTGCCAATATTAAAAAGTTTAATGTTCCTGTTGCTGTAGCAATAAATCATTTTGTCTTAGACACTGATCCAGAGCTAAAAATTATTAGTGATTGCTGTGATGAATTAGGCATCAGATCATTTAATTGTAAGCATTGGGCTGAAGGTGGTGCTGGCGCGACCAAGTTAGCAGAACATGTGGCTGAGGTTGCTGAAAATAATTCTGAAAAAATTAAACATTTATACTCTGACGATATTACTTTATGGGAAAAAATGAGAAAAATTGCCCAAGAGATATATGGTGCGAAGGATATAATTGCTGATCAAAAAATTAGATCTCAATTTGATGACTTACAAGAGAAGTATGGTCACTACCCTATTTGTGTTGCTAAAACTCAATATAGTTTCTCATCAGATCCAGACTTAAAAGGTGCACCAAAGGGACATATGGTTCCAATTAGAGAAGTTAGAATTGCATCTGGCGCTGAATTTTTAGTAGTTGTGTGTGATAAGATCATGACTATGCCAGGGCTGCCACGCGTACCCGCAGCCAACTCAATCTATTTAAATGACAAGGGTGAAATTGAAGGATTATTCTAAGTTATGATATACGAAACAAATCTTGATAAAAACGAAGCAAATTTTACTCCGTTAAGTCCATTAAGTTTTCTTCAGCGAACAGCTGGAGTGTACCCTGATCGTAAATCAATAATTCATGGGAATAGATCTTATACTTGGAGTGATACCTATAGTCGAAGTTGTCAACTAGCTAGCGCTTTATCAATCAATGGAATTGGTAAAGGTGACACAGTTTCAGTTCTTGCTTTTAATACTCCTGAAATTTATGAGGCGCACTTTGCAGTGCCGATGATTGGTGCCATTTTGAATACTATAAATATTCGGTTGGACGTTGAAACTATCAGTTACATTTTAGAGCACGCTGAAACAAATGCTCTAATTACTGACACAGAATTGTCGCCTACTATAAAACAAGTAATTGATAAGCTAGATAAGAAAATTTTGATTATTAATATATGTGATAAGCAGGCTATTCTTCCTGAGGGTGCTGGAGAAAAAATTGGTGAAATTGAATATGAGGATTTTTTAAAGACTGGAAAAGATAATTTTGAATGGAGTTTACCAAAAGACGAATGGGACTCTATTGCATTAAATTATACTTCTGGAACCACAGGCTTACCTAAAGGCGTTGTTTATCATCACCGAGGATCATATTTAATGGCCTTAGGATCAATAGCAACATTTAGCATGCCAATGCACCCTATATATATGTGGATTGTCCCGATGTTTCATTGCAATGGGTGGGGCAACCCATACACTTTAGCTATTCTTGCTGGAACCAGTGTTTGCCTAAGATATGTTTCGGCAAAAAATATGTTTGATTCCATTGCTGATCATAAGGTCACTCACTTTGGTGGTGCACCCATTGTATTAAACTTTTTAGTTCAAGCTACTGACAAAGAAAGAAGAGATTTCGATCATAAGGTTAATGTTGTTACTGCGGCGGCACCTCCTCCAGCATCGACATTAGAAGCAGTTCAAAAAATGGGCTTTGATGTAACTCATGTATATGGTCTTACCGAAACATATGGACATATATCAGTATGTGCCTGGCAAGATCAGTGGAATGAACTTTCTGCTCAAGAGCAATCAGATCTAAGATCAAGACAGGGCGTGAAATTTCCAATGATGGAGGGGCTTGCAGTAATGAATCCTGAAAACATGACTCATGTTAAAAAAAATGGCGAAGAAATAGGAGAAATCATGATTAAAGGTAACTGTGTAATGAAGGGTTATCTTAAAAATAAAGAGGCTACTGATGAAGCTATGTCTGGTGGCTGGTTTCACTCTGGTGATCTGGCGGTAATGCACCCAAATGGCTACATTCAAATTAAAGATAGAAGTAAAGATATAATAATTACAGGTGGAGAGAATGTGTCTTCGGTAGAAATTGAAAATACCCTATATAAACATCCCTCTGTTCTATTGGCAGCCGTAGTAGCTAAACCAGACGAAAAATGGGGTGAGACACCTTGTGCTTTTATAGAACTAAAAGATACTAATGACAGCGTCACTGAGGCAGAAATAATTTCATTTTGTAAAGAGACAATGGCTGGTTTTAAGTGTCCAAAGAAAGTAATTTTTGGAGATCTTCCTAAAACTTCCACAGGAAAAATCCTTAAGTATGAATTAAGAGAAAAAGCTAAAAATGAAACAAGCTAAGATTTTTTTTCTAACATCGATCATTTCTATATTAATAAATTTTTCATTTGCTTACAGCTCGAGTGATGTTTGCATTAATTTTTTTACAGAACTAACTAAAATAAATACAAATAATACTATTATTAGTAAGAGGGTGTTAGATGGTATTGGACTAACACCTGGGACAACCTTGGGCAGAAAATATACCGTAAAAGATGGATGGTCTACTATCACAAAGAATGGATATCCTGTAGTTACAGCCTTAATACCAGGCACTGAAGGTGAAATTGTACTCAGAAAAAATGACATGATAATTGAGCTTAATGGTGAAGATCTCAAAGAATTTCCTGAAGACATGCTTAATCTTGATAGCTGGTATTATTTTTTAGGACAAAAAGTAGATCTACTGATCAAAAGAAATGATGGAATTGAAGATAAGCTTATTGAGCTTACTTTAGATGTAAATGCTCCAGATATTGATGTGCTACTCATACCCGAACTGAAAATCTTAGATATAACTGAAATAAATGCTAAAAAAGGCACTTACTCTATTAACTATGAATTTAATTACTACTGGGAAGATCAAGCTGTTTTTGATGTTGCCAAGTCTGTTCTTACTAAAGGTGTCGACACAACTGAAAGTGCAGCTTTAGGTTTTTCTTGTAAATTAACTGAAAAAGAATTTATTAATTATGATTTTAAAATTTGGCAACCAAAGATTAAATTTAAAAATGAAATAATTACCTCAGATAATAATAAAAAAGTTAATTACTATTTCTCTGCTTGGCATAATCCAGTTACTAAGGTTCAAGGAATTGAAATATCGAGACTTGAGTATGGTTTATCTACTTTTTCTAATAAATTCCATTTTGAAAATTTTCCATTTGATCGCCAAATATTGAATTTAGATTTTATTGATCAGTCAGGTGAAGATCTTAATTCAAAAGTTTGGGTATCGAATATGTGGCTGTATGATTCTGATTATCTTACTAAATTTGTTGATAATAATAATTTATTTGACTGGAATATAAATTCTTATTCACACAAATACTTTGAGGAAACTGATTTAAATTATGGTGTAAGTAGTTTTGGAATTTCAAATTCATTTGAGCTTCAAAGAAATTCAACATATTACATTTTTAAGATAATTGGTCCAATATTTTTAATCTTAATTGTGTGCTGGAGTGTGATGTGGCTAACTGCTAGAGAGTTAGAAAGCAGATTAACAGTTACAACCGTATGCTTGCTTTCTTTAGTTGCATATAATTTTGTTATTGATCAAGATCTTCCAAAATTAGCTTACTTTACAAAAATGGATTATATTATCTCATTGTCTTATTTGTTTGCGGCTTTACCAACCTTAATCTCAGTGCTGGAATATAGATTCATTAAACTCTATGACAGAGAGATTCCAATGACTAATTTGATCAATTATTCAGGTCCACTAATTTATATTGCTATAGTTTTTGGAATAATAGTTTCTTAAAAACTCTACCTACTTATCTAAGTAACTCTTATTAGGATGCTTTACAGTTATATGGCCTAAAACTTTACCTTTGTTAGGTCCATTTTTTACTGTGTATCCTGAAGTACCATTGGCATTAGTATCCACTGACTTAACAAGAACATTATTTATCATTCTCTCACGTTTTTGCTTTGCTTGGCTTCGGCTAAAACGAGACAGAATTGCGTGCATTCTTTGCATCATACAACTCCTCCTTGGTTGTTAGTTTTAACCTACTTTTAACCGATGTAGATCGGTCACTTTTTGACCATGTGATATGGTAATGAAAACTATAAAGATATTTTAGATATTAGCAATCCTCCTAAAGTAAAAAAAAATCAACAATATCAATTACATAAAAAGCTATCTTAATGGCGTGTCTATTGAAAGACTCTGTTCGTTAATTTTTTCCCGATAGAAGATATAAATGCCACCAATAACAATTATGGCAATGCCAACATAGCTTTGTAAACTAATTACTTCACCCCAGATTAATCGACCATATATAATAGCCCAAACAAGAAGAATATACTCAAATGGTGCAACGATAAAAGGTTTACCAAGCCTATATGCATTTAAAGTAAATACAAAAGCAACGACTGCTGTGACACCTATTAAAATCATAATAAGCATATTATTATTAAGAGAAAAATCCCAAGACCTAAATATAAAATCAAATGTTCTGCTCTCAATATTTTGAAAGCCAAAAACTATTCCTAGTAAAGAAAAAATAGGACATAAAATCATAGCCATTAGATAGAAATGAAAAGTTTGTGAATATACTGAATCTTTATCAGAAGTTTTCTTGATCATGATCATTGCAGAGGCGTATGTTAATGCACAAATGACTGGCATTAACATATAATAATTAAATCCATCCAACGTAGGATTAACTATTATGATAACCCCTATGAATCCGAAACCTACAGTAAGCCATCTTCGAATACCTATATCTTCTTTTAAAAAAAATTTTGATAAAACTGTTACAAAAAATGGACTTGTAAAAAAAAGTGATGTTGCAATAGCGAATGGTAAATTTGCCAATGCCACATAGAACAAAGTAAATCCTAATAGAAATATTGCTGCTCTTAATATTGTTAATATTGGATAATGCGAAGAAAATATAATTGGTATCTTATTAAATTTTAGATAAATACAAAGCAGAGAGGTTCCAACAATACTTCTGATAAATAAAATTTGAAAAGCTGAAATTTCTTCAGATAAAATTCTAATCAATACATCTTGCAAAGAAAATACAGTCATTCCAATTAAAATGCATATAATTGCAAGCGTGTTATCGTTCAATTTTAACATAAAAATTTAAAAAATTATTTTACTACTTGGTGTAAAACTTCATCGATGAATCATGAAGTTTATTAAATTTAATGTCAAACCAATCTTTAATATAGTTTTGATAGTTTTTCCATGGAGCTTTATTGCCTTGTTTGGGAAATAGATGCTTAGCTCTTTGTATATACCCAGATGAAAAATCTGCAGCTAGCCAATTTTTGTCCTCTATGACATTGCTTGGAATTCTAGGTGAGCAGTATTTATAGTTCTTTTTATCCATTAAATTAATAAGTCTACATGCATATTGAGAGGTCAAATCTGCTTTCAAAGTCCATGATGCATTTAAGTAGCCAAAAGTACTAATAAAATTAGGCACATCACTAAACATCATACTTTTGTAAGTCATAGTTGATGATATTTCGATTTTTTTTCCATCAACTAAAAGATCAACACCACCTAATAATTTTAGATTTAAGCCTGTTGCAGTAACTATTAAATCTGCCTCTAATTCCTTGCCTGATTTTAACCTAATTGAGTTGCTCGTAAAATTATTAATTTCGTCTGTGACAACTGAGGCTTTATTTTCCTTAATACTCATGAAAAAATCTCCATTTGGTACTAAACACATACGTTGCTCCCAAGGATTATAACTAGGTGTGAAATTTTTTTCAATTTCTTCATCTGATAAATATTCTCTTATTCTATTAAGTAAAAATTTCTTCATGTATTTAGGAAACTTTTTACATTGAGTATAAATCCACTGTTGCAATAAAACATTTCTAAATCTAGTTATCGCGTATGATATTTTTGATGGAAATATTGCTTTTAATATATTTGAGAACATATCCTCATCCGGATAAGCAACTATATATGTAGGTGATCTTTGTAGCATTGTTACTTTGCTAGCTTTTTTCGCAACCTCAGGAACAAGCGTTACTGCGGTAGCGCCACTTCCTATAATAACAACTTTTTTATTTTCATAATCTACATCTTCTGACCATTTTTGAGGATGAATTATTGAGCCGTCAAATTTTTCAATACCGTTAAACTCTGGAGTGTAACCATTGTCATAACTATAGTATCCACTGCACATAAATAAAAATTTGCAATTAACTATTTGCTCTTTATTTGTGTTTGAATTCAATATAGTTATTTTCCAGATTGCATCTGAAGTTGACCATTCAGCTTTTATCAAAGATTGATTATAGTTTATACATTCTTCTAAATTGTTTTCGCTAACTGTTTCTTTTAAATAGTTCATAATTGAAGGTCCGTCTGCAATAGCTTTTCGCTCTTTCCAAGGCTTAAAAGAAAAGCCAAGCGTGAACATATCTGAATCTGACCTGATACCAGGATACTTAAATAAATCCCACGTACCACCAATCGCACTTCTTTTTTCAAAAACTTGAAAACTTTTATTTGGACATTTATTTTTTAGGTGAGTTGCAGCACTAATACCTGAAATTCCAGCACCAATTATTGCAACATCAATATATGCTCCCATTTAATCTTTTATCCTCATCGATATCTCAACTGCATCATAAATATTGCCTCTATATTCTAAATTTGAACCTTTATTGCTTGAGGTATAATAAGTAGATTCTCTAACGTGCTTAAAATAATCGGTCATAGTATCTTTAAACAGTCCCACATTATCAGCAAAAATAACAGTCCCTTTTTTAACAAGACCTGCTTGCTCTAATAGAATTAAATCAGGCAAATATCTTTTTTTTGCATGGTCTATAAAAATGAGATCAAAATGAGAATCGAGCTTATTGATTACATTTTCTGCCTTGCTTTGAATAAAGCTAACTTTATTGCTTAATCCTGCGTAATCAACCATTTGTGTAGCAATCTTAATTGAGTTTGGGTCAGGATCAATACTAATTAAAGTATCATCTTCTCCAATAGTCATTGCTATTAAAATTGCTGAATACCCAACAAATGATCCAAGTTCTAATATTTTTTTTGACTTATGCATTTCTATGCAATCTTTAAGCATAGATCCTTTTTCAGGGCCCACATTCATTAGAAATTTTTTTAATTCTAATGATCCGTTCATTGCGTAGCTATCAATTGTATCTAAAACAGACTTAGGATTTTTATGTTCCGCATGTTCCAACACATAAGTTAAAACAGATTCCATTTTTATATTAGTCATTTTTATTTCCTAAGCTTGCCGAACCCCAATAATGATAGCTAAGAAATTTCGGACCTGGAATATACATACTTTGCAATGATGACAACTCAAAACCTGAATTTTCAATTACAATTGGTATATTGATATCTAATTGACAGCCTCCAGCAATTATTTTTTGAAACGGGTTAAGTCTCTTCTGCCATTTATAAATATTATTATCTGGTGCTTTGCCATGCTCAGAGAAAATTAATTTACCATCGGGCTTAAGCACTCTTTTAATTTCAATTAATGCCATTGATAAATTTGAAATTGAACACATTGTATATGTACTAATAACTGTATCAAACATATTGTTTTCAAAAGGTAGTTTTTCTGCAGAAATTTTTTGAATATTTAAAGAAATATTATTTTTCTGTGCACTAATTTTTGCTTTATCTAAAAGAGTACTATCTGGCTCTACCGCAAAAACTTCAGATATATTTAATTGATTGTAATACTTAAAATTTAATCCTGAGCCAATTCCTATTTCTAAAACTCTACCCTTTGCCTCTGGTATTATTTTTTTTCTTTGTTTAGTTATAGGCTTAGCCTGCATTGCCAAATTTATTAAATGAGGACATACATATTTATTGTAAAGACCTTGAATCACTTCTTCAATCCAAGTCTTTCATGAATATTTTTGTCTGATGTGCTGTAACGAAAAAGTAGATTTTCATCTGGTTTTGCTCTTTTAAATGCTTGTTGTGCAGCTAAAGCAGCCTCGTGAAAACCTGAAAGAATAAGCTTTAGTTTACCTGGATAAGTAGCAATATCGCCTATAGCAAAAATACCGTCATGATTTGTTTGAAAATTTTCTGTGTTAACTAATATTTGCTTTTCACTCAACCCAAGATCCCAATCATTAATTGGTCCCAGCTCATTTTTCAACCCGTGAAAAATTAAAATATCATCACAATCTAATATTTCAGTTTCACCATTTTTATTTTTAATAGTAACGTTTGCTATCTTATCATCGCCATTTGCATCAGCTAATTGGTTATTGGTATATAAAGAAACTTTATTTTCTTTCACCAACTTATGCATCAAAGATACAGTATGTTCAACTGCTCTAAAATCTTCGCGTCTGTGCACTAAATAAATATGTTTTGTTATTTTAGAGAGCTCAACCGTCCAATCTAACGCTGAGTCTCCTCCTCCAAAAATAGCAATGGTTTTATCTTTATAAACTTCTTTGTTTGGAATTGAATATGCAACTCCCTTATCTTCAAATTTAAGTATATTTTCAATTGGTGGTTTTCTTGGCTCAAAAGACCCTACACCACCGGCAATAAAGATGTTGGGAGTTAAAAATATTTGTCCCGATGAAGTTTTAGCCTCCCAATTGTGACCTATTTTTTTTAATGTCTCTATTCTTTGATTGAGATGTATTGGTGTTTTAAAGGGTTCAATTTGTTTCGTTAAATTGTCAACTAGGGACTGGCCTGTACATACCGGTAGTCCAGGAATATCATATATTGGCTTATCTGGATAAAGTTCAGCACATTGTCCACCGATTTTGTCTAGATTATCTACAACTTCTGATTTTAAGCCTAAAATGCCTAATTCAAATACGGCAAATAGCCCAACCGGACCTGCCCCTATAACTAAACAATCTGTTTTAATGTGATCTGTCATTTGTCTATTATTGATTATATGATATTAAATAATAACATCGATATAAATTACAATGCTTCTAATTAAAAAATATACCATATACAGCCTAATAATAATAGCTATAGCAGCTATTTTTACCTACGTTTCAATTCCAATCTATAAAAATATTGTAACTATAGAAAATGATATTTGGACTACAGTTCCTTCCGCAGGAGATCCAAAGAGAAGTGTTTACACAAGAGCTTTTATATCAACACAGGGTCTATTTGCCTTATCTAAGCCTGAGTCTGTTTATTTTGAAGCTAAAAATGATATTGAGGAAATTTCTTTAAATGGATCGTTATGCTATATCCTTAGTGGAAATGAAATTCAGAGCGCCTCTATAATTCCTCGTTGGTGGAGCTTGACTGTATATAATGATGATGGCTATTTAGTTGAATCGACCGAAAAGCAATATTCTTACAATAGTGAAAATATTAT
>Ga0209482_1000697_pt1 | contig 27456 bp, 24 predicted proteins | sample CoawatmetaG10DNA_FD_187512 | JGI IMG/M metagenome (GOLD analysis project Ga0209482, IMG submission 187512) | Marine microbial communities from the West Antarctic Peninsula - Coastal water metaG104-DNA (SPAdes) (version 2) | ecosystem: Environmental > Aquatic > Marine > Coastal ...
TATTATTTTTTAATAATATTTTAGATCCACTAAAATCAACTCCATCTCCATTATCACTATGAATAATTGTAAAATCAAGAAATTCTTGAGACGGATCTACATAAAAAATATTCCCATTTAATACACCTTCAGAAAAATCAATATCTACTTGATCAGCAAAATTATTCGAAAATTTATTACCAACTAACTTAATATTTGAATTTTTTATATTCACCCCATCATCAGCAGAATTATGATGAATATAACTATCAAAAATATTAACCTGGTTATGATTATACAAAGAAATTGCTCCAGAACTGTAGACTCCATTAACGCTTGCTTCACTCCCTCCTGATAGGTCCATATTTCTAATACTTACAAGTGACTTTTGATTACCCAATACTAAAATAGTGCCAAATGGTTTATTTTTTATCTGATTTTTAATAATGACAGGACTTGAATTTTCACCATTTACATCTAACCCACCATAAATTAAAATATTGCTACCTGGCGACATTATTATCTTTGTGCCGCTTGGAATAACAACATCATAACCGTATGGGAAAATTAAATTTCCTTTGATGTTATGCTCACCTTCATCAAAATGAATACTACCATTTAAAATGGAGAAATTTTTATTTGACAATTTAAACTCATTCCAACTTAAATCTAAAAAACTAAAAGAAAAGTTTTCAGGCTTTTTTATATATTTAAAATAATTATTTATTTTCAGAATTTTTTGTCCAGTTACAAGGTTAGTATAAGAAATTTGAAAATCATTAATTTCAACTTCTTTTTCAAAAGTCAAATGGTAGGTTTTTTTGTTATCTTGAGTTTGAAGCTTATCATCAAGTCCCAAAATAAATCTCTCATTCTTGAAATATTTTTCAAGTTCATATGTTTTAAGACGCTTATTTGTATTTTTTTCCAGATTTCTGACATTTACTAAAACATTATCATCTTGAGCTGTAAAAAAATTTAGTTCCTTTATCTTAACAAATGAATTAACGTCTGCATCAATTTCTAAAACATATTCTCTAGGGTTTATCGAAGTTAATACAGTATAAACCCTTCCATAATCTAGATATTTCTTAAGAACATCTAGATTTTTAATAAACAATTTCAACTTTGATTCAGCTTGATATATATAGTCTCTCTGGCTTAATAGGTTTGATGTGTCCTCATCAACTGCATTAATAAATTTATCAAGACTCACTTCAAAGTAATCTACTAGCTCATTCCTATCTTTAATAATTTCAAAAAGATATTTATTTCTTAAATTACGAAAATTATTATTTTGTACTAAAACCTCAAAAATAGGTATGCCAGCAGCAATACCATCATATAAATAGGTATTTTCAGAAACATAAGTCTTTTCCAAGTCACCAATAATGCCTTCTGACCTATAAAAGGGAGAAAATATACCTGTAGAGTTATTATAAAATAGTTTTAAATTATCTCCTTTTGCTGAATGCAAGTCAGCATGTACCATTCTTATAGCTTCAAATCTAGCAAACTTGTCAATATCAATTAATTTAGAGATAGTCTCATAATCTTTGGAGCTATAAAGTTTTTTATACTTTAATAATTGTCCATTTTTCTGTCCGGAATAGTTTTTGAAATTTACTTGCGAAATATTGTGGGAAAATTGATGGGTATGTGTAGTCGGTGTTTGTGTAGTCCACATTGCATTAGGTTGGAGAATATCAACTCCAGAGAGTTGATTTTTTTCTAAAAGCTCTTGTCTTTCCTTTTCCTCTAATAAATATAACCCTTGATCAATACCATTGACTCTTAATCGAACTATTTTTGCCTTTACTTTGAAACCTAAATACTTCTGAACCATAAAATAAGAAAAAATAGTTGTAACATCTTGCTCATCTAAAATAATTAGAGCTATTTCTCTCATATTTTCTGGGAGCTTTGATTTACTAAACTTTATTGCGAAAGACTTTTTAGATTCTAGAAAGTGCTCTTCAGACCTTCCATGGATTTTAATTTTTCCCTTATAGCTTTCATTTTCTAATGTTATATCAATTTTTGCAGCATTCTCATAGGTGTTCCCATGAATGGGCAACATATATGTTGACTTATAGTAAACATCTTCATAGTTAAGAACATTGTTAATAGGCTTACTAATTGAATTAATGTCTTTCTGAGATAATGAAATATCAATGATCGGAACTTTGTAATATTCAGACATATAGTTTGGAAAACTTAATTCTTCGAAGGCTTTCATTATCTTTACTCTTCCATCTTTTATCCTTAACTTTCCTTGAGTAATATCAGCTAATTTATCTAATCCTTTGAACATAATAAATTCACTTCTATATGAAAAAATAGAGAGAAAAATTAAAAACAAAGCAATAAGCACCTTAGTATTAATTAATTTTTTCACAAAAGTGAAGTTAATCTTTGATTTCATCTAATTCCTTATTTATTAGTGAAGTTAAAGCAAGAATATTTTTTTTATAAAGCTCATTGGAAAAATTATTCCCTCCACTTCTGCCAATTTTTTTTAATAGTATAGTATATAAATCAATTCTTTCTGAATTTGAAATAATTGCATCAATATATTTTTTTACAATTATTTCATCATATGCAAAATTATTTAAACTAAAAATTAATTCTTGTCTTAAATTTTTAACATTAACAACATGATTAATTAGAGTCTTTGGGAGCATGTTATACATTGCACTTCCAAGAGAAATTACAGGAATTTTTGCCATCAACGCCTCAAATGCAAGGAAACCACTTAACACAATTACTAATTTTGAGTTAGCAATAATGTAGCTTGGATTAAGTCCTGGTTCAACTAAGTTAACATTTGGAATTTGTAATATTTTTTTATAATAAGTTATTTTTCTTCGACCAATATTTCTTGGGTGTTCTTTAACAATCAACTTGAAATTAGCAGGCAAAGATAGTGATATATTACGAATCACTTCAATTTGATTTTGATAGTGCATTGAAAAAATTGAAATAGCTATCTCAGGTTCAGCATGTAGAGGGAAAAATACATAATTCATTTCAGTTAAATTTTTCTCTTGCAAGTAATGCTTCTTCAAGATTTTTTGTTGATATGAGTTTCTTAGAAATCTAAAAATCTTATCATAAAAAAAAATTTTTGTAAGACTCGCTCTATAGTGATTATCTTTAGGAATTCTAAAATATCTTATGTCATTGATTAATGAAAAAATAAAATATTTAGGGTATTGAATTAAGGCTTTAGCTAAACTACCACTATATCCTATTGTTCCCTCATAAACCATGCCCTTCTTTTTGATATCTTCAATATAGCCATCAATAAACTTTTTATGATTATCTATATTGTCTTTTGAGCTAAAACTAGCTCTTATTTGTTCATACTCTTCATGTAAATCTGAAGAAAAAGTATAATAATTTTTAATTTTTGTATGTCTTAGTTGAACAAACTTAATTCCCCTTTCTTTTGCAATTAATGCAATTAGATATTCTCCAAATGTTGCAACAGTAAAACCAATAATTATATTTGGCTTATGGAGATCTAAAAAATTTTCAATAGATTGAACACTTTCTATCAACAAAGACATCATTTCCTCATAACCATAGACAGGTTTATAATCCTGTGTATATTTACATAAATTACCCATAAAAACTCTTCTATCAGCAACAAGAGGCTCCCAAATAGAGTTATCTTTAAAGTATGTCTTTTCAATCCTACTAAGTTCTTCTGGATTGAAGTAATTCATGACTTTGTCAGTGATACTCCATTCTGAAAGATATGTATTTGTACTTTCAAAGTTATGCTGTTTAGTAACAAATTTAGTAAAGTGTTTTCTATCAGAAATATAATAAGTTGAGTTAATATCTGATTTATTTGATATTTCTAAACTAGAATCATAGTAAACATCGAGCATTCTTCCCATGCATAAAAACATAATATTCATATTTTCTTTTCGATCATAGGTAAGCTTTTCATTACAGCCTCAATTATATTCCAGTCTTCAATATCATCAATATCCAAACTCTCTATCTTATTCATTAAGTAAGGCAAGACATTTTTTCCAATAATATGACTACGTAATAATTCTATACTTGAAATATAAATAGATGCTCCATTTCTTACATAATACTCATCAACATCTTGCCTCCTTATGATGTCATTATTACCTGATAAATACTTTCCATTTAATATCATTATTTTCTCTGGAACACAATTATGTGGTGCCTTAATAACACTTACTAAGGAATCAGCACTTGAATCACTTTTAAATAATTCAATAGCCTCATTAATATGTCTAAACCCTCTTAAAGGAGATGTTGGCTGCAATGTCATAACAGCATCATAAGGCTCAGAAAGTTGACCTAAAACATGTTGCAATACTGGCAAAGTTAATGCATTATCTGAAGATAAAGAGCTAGGTCTGTCAATAATTTCAACATCATATCTTTCACTTATAGACTTTACTTTAGGACAGTCTGTTGACACAACAACTTTATGCAGCTTTGATTTTAACGCCTCCTCTAATGTGTAACATACTAAAGGTTTACCATTAAGAAGCTTTGTGTTTTTTTCTTTAATGCCCTTACTACCCTTGCGGGCAGGCATTACACCCAATATTTTCATCAATAGTTTATTGTTTTTTGTAAATCTAAATCAATAGATTTAAGTATCTTTGCAATTTTAATTCCAGACTCGCCATCACCATAAATGTCACTACTTGGATATTTTCCATTTTTTATTTGCAAATTTACTCCTTTAAGGATTTCATTACAGTTATTTCCAGCTTGAATAACATTATTCGACCTTAGCCTTTTATTTTGACGAGTTCCAACATTGACCACAGGTGTTCCAATATAAGCTCCATCTCTCAGCCCTGAACTGCTATTTCCTATCAAACAGAGAGTTTTATTCATTAGATGTATATATGCACTTATAGGAAGATTTATAAACACATGGAGCCATTTTGGATTGTATTTTTCTCTAAAAGTTCTAATACCTTTAGATATTTCATCACTACCTGCATCTATATTTGGCCAAAGCATAATAGTTGGGATCTTAAGTACATTCAATGCTGACAAAGTTTCTTCAATTTGAAATCTACTTTCTGAATACTCAGTAGTGACTGGATGTTGTGAGACTAATAAAAAACCATCATCTAGATTTAACCTTCCTCCTACACCATAATGCTTATCAAATAGACTAGACAAATTATTATCAGTATTATTTAAAAGTTCATTTTTGACTAAATCTAATCTTGGACAGCCAACATTAAAAACACTATTAGGCATTTCACCCATTTTAATTACCCTTTCTTTAGAGTCTTGATTAGAAACTAGATGTACATGAGCAAATTTTGTTATTGCATGCCTAATTGACTCATCTATTGTGCCTGTTACTTCGCCACCCATTGTATGGGCAATTTTAATATTCATATACGCAGCAGCAATAGTAACTGACATCATTTCAAATCTATCACCAATGATAATAACAAAATCTGGTTTAAGATTATTCAAAATGCTAGATGACTCTATAATTCCAAGACCTGTTGATTTTGCCATTGTTACAGGATTCTCACCTTCAATATTATTATAGAAAATGAAGTCAGGCTTAAATCCATCTTGCTCAATTAGCTTAGAAATATTACCAAATCTCTCTAATACAGCAGAGGCACCAAGAATAAGTTGAAGCTCTAAATCCTCATCTTCTTTAACAGCAGTCATAACCGACTTTATACTACTATAATTAGCTCGACTTCCTATAAAAATACAAATTCTTTTCTTTTCAAACATAACTATGTAACCTCCTTAGAACATTGAAGAAGAGCGTATTGAGTATTTTTAATCTTTCTCTCAATAATAAATGCAGCTTCTTGAAAATAAAGTTAAACTAAATGGTCCCAATCTAATTGAAAATCTTTTTTAACAGAGTTAGCCATTTTTCTTCCAATAACTTTCTTATAAAAATTTGCTTTAATACCATCACCTGGCTTCTTAAAAGCAAGATCTTCAAATGTAATTAAATGTCCTTTATTTAAAGATTTAGATAAAACAATAGATTTTTCAAAAGTTTTCTTCATATTAAATAAATTATCCGCAATTTGATTCTTATCTACAGGATTAGCTAAAGCATTTTCTATGTCTCTAATTGCAATTACAAGTTGTTTAAATTCATCAGGCTCTGTTGAGTTCATTGCATCACTACCATACATTTTTTTAGACAAAGTAAAGTGCTTTTCAATAAATGATGCACCTTTAAAAACCGCTGCAAGAGGAACTGCCATACCTATAGTATGGTCGGAGTAACCAATCTTTACATTTTTGTATCGATTCTTTAACTCATCTATCACATTGATACCAGATAATTCTGGTGGACAAGGATATTCAGAAGTACATTGAAGTATGGTTAATTCTCCACAGTTATTAGATTTAAGAGTATCTACAGCAACATCTATATCTTCCCAACTACTCATACCAGTAGATAAAATAACTTTTTTCTGTGTAGCAGCGACTTTTTCAAGAAGTGGGATATTATTTACATCTCCAGAAGAAATTTTATAAGCATTAACCTCAATGGATTCCAGTAAATTTAATGCAGCAATCGAAAATGGTGTACTAAAAAAATCAATTTTTAATTCTTTTTCGCAATATTCTTTTAATTCAAGCCACTGCAATCTGTTGAATGCAGTTCTTTCAAAATATTCTTTTCTAGATTCATTATTAAAATAAGGAGGGTTGGGAGCAGAATCTAAACTTTCTTCATGAAAAATATGTGTTTGAAACTTTACAGCATCCACTCCACATTCTGATGCACTTTTAGCAAACATTTTAGCAAGGCCAACAGACCCTTCATGGGTGTTTCCAATTTCAGCTACTATATAAGTTTTATTCATTTAAACTCTCTAATTCTGATTTATCATTTATAATTTCTAAATATCTATCAATGACTTTGTTGTCAAAAACTTCTTCTTTTGAAAGTTGTTTCCAATCAGAAGAGAAGTCAACCTTACTCTCAAGCAAATTATTAACAGTTCCAACAAATAAATTTTTATCTTCTATAACCATAATTGATTTTAATTCATCAAATATTGATGAATTAAATCCATAAAAGTTCATAACTAGTGTTTTAATACCGCAGATCACTGACCAAATTACAGTACTAGAATAACTTGCAATAAAGATGTCAGCCACTGGCAATACATACATTAGCCTTTCACTTAGGATTTTACATTTAAATTTTTTCTCTAAAAATATATATTTATCGATGTTTTGCTTGGGATGTAATGAAATTAAGATATTTTGACTAGTTTGGCACAATGAGGTAATCATAAAAATTACCTCATTTATATGTTTCTCATTTGACATCAGTTCATGTTCTGAAAATTGAGGTAAGGAAATAATTATATTTTTTTTATCTTTATCTAAATTATATTTCTTATGGATTTTTTTGATCAGTTCATCACGTTTACAATAGCTTTTATAAAGATTGTCATATGAATAGTGTCCAACAATTTTTAATTTTTTTTCATGAACTTTATGGTTAATAAATCGGTCATAATTTCTTTGGGAATCCAGACATATAATGTCACTTACACCATTTCCCATTATCCAAGGATTTTTAGATAAAACTCCAAACTTATGAATAGTATTGATTATATAGAATGGATAATAACTAGCCCCATTATACAAATATCTAATAAATTTCTTTCTCATATAATAAGAATAAAGGGAGCCACTCTCAGTCATACTTCTCTCTCTAACTCGAAATATAGTTTTTGGTTCAGCATAATTTGTAATGTATGGTAGCACTATTTTAACTTGGAAATCTCGCGCTGCCTTAATGATAGCCGGCTCCTCATGGACATGCCTATCTCCAGTAGTAAATATAATATCAATATTATTCGCACTTAGGATCTCTAAGAAATAAGTATATTTTTTATCTAGATACCTTCGATATCTAATCTGTTTTAATATTTGTGCTAATGATGTTTTTAATAAAAGAGTTTTAAAATTAAAAAGTAATCTCGTAGCTAATTTCGCCTTATCATTAGTTTTTTTTGTAAATTTTTTCTGTGATTCAATCAAAATTTCAGGATCATTAATAATCGTAATATTTTTATTATTAGTTAGATTACTTTTATACTTTGAATACACTTCTTTGTTTATATATATCAAAATATTTACATCCTTAGTAAAACTTAGTTGCTTAGCAAGGTCAAATAAATCTAAAAATCTTTGTTTATGATAAATAGTAATTAATACATTTTTCATACTAGACATCTTCCAGTATTTTTAAAATAGAATTTTCTGCACGTTCAGATGACTTTCCATCATCTTTAAATAAAAAATCACTTAAAAATATCTGTTTTTTTAATGAAAAGTTATTGCTACTATTTCCATAATAATACTTTTCAATATCGAAGTAATTGCTAGCATAATTAATTAGCTCTGGATATTCATCAAAATAATTATTAACTCCATCATCAATAATATCTGGACTTATAAGAATTTTATTAGCCATCAACCCCTCAATTAGAGTCATTGAATTAAAGCCTATTACGCACTTAGAATTTTCTATGAGATTATATGGATTCGCATTATTTGTTATAGTTAAGTTATTAAGGTTTATATAACTATTATCTTTAGCTAGATTAACAACATAATTATGATATCTTTCACTATCTTTTGTTTTAATAATAACATTTATATCTTTATTTTTTGAAGCAAACTTCATGACTTCAATATGAAATTTTTCTGCATTATTAATATAAGTCTCAGTAATTTTTTTATTTAATCCTGAAGCTCTTATTTTATCAATAACATAAAATGAAAAGAAAACCAAATTTTGGCCTCCAGGTGTCATTTTAAAATACTTATCAAATCTTGGGATTCCAACAGTTTCTATTTTTGAATTAGTTAAGCCTTTAATTTTTAATCTTAAAAATGCGTTTTTAAGATTATTGTTATAGACTAACAATTTGGTTCCAATAAAGTTATTATTTGTATAATTTTTTAATGAATCATAATAATCCTTCTTTGCAACTACTCCTTCTTTTTGAAGAACAATGAAAGGAATTCCTCTCTCTAAGCAAATTTTAGCAATTTCCTGCTGCCATGCATATACATAATTAGCTGAAATCACCCCACTAACATTTATTTCTTTAAAAAAATAATCAAAGAACTTATTTAAATAGTTACTATATTTAGCTTGATTTTTTTCATAACCTTTTATATCGTGATATTTGGTATGTATTCCAGATTGAAGAATATCACTTAAATAATAGTTAAAAATTGAAGTAAATATTATTTTTGGAACTATTTGATAGTTAATTCTTCCACTTAATTCAGACATTGCTGCTATATCATTATTAAAAGTAGGCCTTCCCAAACATAGAACCGTATGATCACTTTTAACATTTAAGAATCTAATAAGTTTTAAAGCAATTTTAGTTGTTAAATAAGGAGAATTTAGCTTTACACTTAAATTAATAACATTAAACTTAACTATGATCTTTTCGATTACATATTTTAATTTTTTAGCCATTTGACTAATTTTGATTAGCTAAATTAATAATATTAACTAATGATAAATCCCATTCAGTATCAATACTTATATGTTCACCTTCAATAACTAACGCACCGGTCTTATTACCTTTAATAGATTTTTGATTTACAAGGCAATCCCTTGAAATTACATAAGCAATACCGTTTCTATGAAAAACAGGTTCAAGATCCTGTCTAGCAATAACTTTACTACCTTTATCATCATAATAGTTAATACTACTATCTTTTACAACAAGTTGCTTTAATGGGTGAGATTTTGAGTCAGTTTCAGATAAGGTCCATACTGCATCCCACTTACCATCAACCATCATTTGTATAGTATCTGAAACATGTTTAGCCTGCCTTAAGGGAGAGGTTGGTTGCAACATAACAATAATATCATAAGTAATTTTATCAATTAATTCAGTTTCTAATAAAGCATGAGTCAAGACTTCTAAATCACCTATCCGATCTCCAGAGAGCTCCTCGGGTCGATAAAATGGAGCCCGGATTCCTGAAGCTTTTGCAATCAAAGCTATTTTTTTATGGTCGGTTGAAACAACAGAACTATCAATTTCTGGAACATCTTTTATTACATTTCCTACAATTGATACCAAGGAAACACCATTTACTTTTTTCAAATTTTTTAGAGGTATTCCTTTGCTACCTCCACGTGCAGGAACAATAGCCAAAACTCTTAATCCTTTAATCACGAATTCACACTTAGCTCAATATAAAGATTATCACTCTGCTTGGTACTTTCAAGATAGGTTTGCCACAAAGAATCAGCTGTCGCGTCAATACCATCAATTTGTTTTAAGCCTTGTGGTGTTTTGTCTCTCAACCAGTAAAGCATATTTGCCATTCCATATCTATGAATATACTTACAATTAGTTACCTTAAAACCAGAAATCTCAGCACACTTTTTGAGACTAAATTCGTCAAAATACCAACGATGTTGTGACCTATAGAAAAATGGATAAAACTTGTCTTTCAATAAATTCATTAAAATATCGTCTCTATTTGGCGTACTAATTATTAGCTTACCTCCAGGTTTCATCATCTTTCTAATTTCCTCAAGAAACTCCCTTGGATTTTTAACATGCTCAATTACCTGAATAGAAAAAGCAAAATCAATAGTGCCTTGCTTTTCTTTTATTGCCTCTGATAAATTTGAATAAACCTTATAGCCTTGTTTATTTAATTTGTCTCTAAATAAAGAAGTGGGCTCAACCCCAATCTGGCTCTGACTTATATTTTTTAACATATTAAGTAAGCTACCGGCCCCACAACCAACATCCATAATAAACTTACCTCTTAAAGATGTTGGATAAATTGAATTCAATGTAAAAAGATGTAATCGATCATGTTCAAGTATCAATTTATCAGTATTTAAAGATTCATTGAGTTTTTCTCTATAAACACCAGTTTCATAAGAATCATCTGGAATACAGTCCTTCTCATCAAGTCTTTGTACTTTACAAACACTACATTCATAAATTACACAGTTTTTTAATAACTTGCCTATAGCACCATCCCTAATAGCTCCAGTATAAAATTCATTACATTCATTATTACAAATATCACAAATTATATTTTTCATAAGTCCAAGATTGATATAAGGTTTTTTAAGGAATTTAATAGAATATTTGGCTTCGTACTAAACCGACTCCAATTATCTCCAACACCTATAAATTGACAGCCATTAGACGAGGCAGTAATTCTATCAATTTCACTATCTCCAACATAAACTGTATATTTATTAGAAACTTGATATTTACTTATTATTATTTGCACATGTTCATTTTTACTCTGGGGTGAGCCAAAAATCTCATCAAATAATCTTTCCCATCCACGAGCAGAAATAATATTTATAAGTGCTAATTTTGGAGTTGCTGAACTTATAAAAACTTTGATTTTAAGTTTTTTTAATTCATTAATTGCTTTAATAGCGCCATTAATTTCTTTTGCATGAGAAACCTTATGATCACATATATCCGAATAAGACTTAGCTAATTGATGTGCAGAAATACCCTCTTCATTTTCAATCTTTAAATTTTTAACTAACTGATTCATTATGCTGTATCTATCTCCATAATTAGGAGAAGAAAAAATGTTATCAAGTTCTTGGCTTGACCCACTTAGATGCTTTGTTACTTCATAGAAAGTATTTTTTTTAATTTCATTAGATGCAACTATAGTTCCATCAAAATCAAAAATTACACAATCAATCATTATTTTTATTGGCCTTCAACTAACTCAAACCTTCCCCAATTCTTAACTACTGTCTTACGCTCACTCCTCTCTAAATCATTAATTTTTTTATCATTATATACAGAGTCATTATCATAATGAGTTGTTGAAATCTCTTCAACAATGCAACCTTCTTTGGACCAAAACTCATGCCAAACACCTGGCTGAACTAACGCTGTCTCCCCAGGCTTTAAAATCCTATGATGCCCATCAATTATACTTTCAAACTCACCAGTCAGAACTTGGAAAGTCTCCTCTTTACGCTTATGATAATGAGATGGATGTTTTTGCCCTGGAAGAACAACAATTAGTTTTTTACAATATTGGCGATTAATACAATCAATGATTAATGCTCCAACCTTATTAAATTTCTCAGCACCGTAGTGATGAGAAAACTCGATAGAAAACTCACTATTAAGAGTTATTGAAGCTTCATTTAACATTGCTTTAACTTTATGTATTGATTTCTTTAATACTTCATTTTGTATTTTTTTAACTATAGTGATATTTTCTGGAAATATTGCTTCATTAATCTTGAGTGCGGTATTTATCTCAATACCTTTATCAATCCATGACTCACTAGATATTTGACCTTCCACAAATGGCATTGCAAAATAGATATCATCCTCATTAAGGAGTGTGCCTTTTTTTAATTCTTTTTTAGCAAAAACACCTCTTTGGAGCCCTTCTAAAGACTCTTTTTCCACATCATTAACTGGCCTATCTGATCCTCTTTTAACACCTGAACCACACAAAACTTCTGCAAACCTAAAGGCCTCAAACCACTTATCTAATTGTTTTGGTGTTGATGAATATAAGTTTAACTTTATTTCTTTAGTTTCATATCCAACATGTCTTTCAAACATTTCAGCACCTTTAGCTAAAGCAATTTGAATAGGTGCTATTTCATCCTGGTTTTCATGCGTTGACCATCCAATTGTACAATTTTTATATCTATCCTTAAGAGTATCAATATGGTTTAAATTAAAATCTTTTGCTGGAATTGGGTAAATCGAAACACAGTGCATTAATGCATGAAGAATACCTCTGTGACTAAAAAAACTTACTAAATTATCTATATCTTCAAGAGTCAAACCACCAGTAGATGCAATAACTGGTTTTGATGCTTTTGCAATTTCTTCTAATAAAGGCCAGTCTTTGGCAGAACAGCTAGCAACCTTAATTATATCAAAGTCCATTTCTGAAATAACCGGCACAGACTCGTTATCAAATGGAGTACACATTGAAAGCATTCCTTCACTTCTTACTTCATCAAACAAAAGTTGCCACTCCTTCCTTGATAATTGCGTAGAAAGAAAGCGTGGGATGTGCTTATTATCACTATTTTCAAAATGATTAGGGTGTATAAAAGTATCATACTGACGGAATTGAAACTTCATCACAGCACGTATATTATGTTTTCGGGCTACTTTACCACACTCTCTGATTATTTTTAAACCATGGTCAACACTACCCTGATGGTTGTTTGCCAAATCTAAAATAAATAAATTTTTAAAATCAAATTTTTCCATTATTACCTCTAATTATTTAATGATAAAGCACGCTCAGCATAACCCTGACTATAGTCTATAGCTACTGAGCACTTATTTTGCGCTGAAAGATGGGCCGCTGCAATAACCAACATAGTTTCCAATCCTTTCTCTAATGATAATGGAGAATGAGTATATTCTTTTTCTTTATTGTTAAATACAAAGTCAATATGCTTCATTTCTTCATGAAAATCATCAGGTCTTGTTTTGGAAATTTCTATAGTTTTAGCTTCTTTATTATTTTCACTAATAATTACTTCATCAATTCCTGGCCTCTTTCCACAATACCACTCAATAAAACCACTATCACCTTGAACTCTTCCCCATTTTCTAGTTGGCTGAGTAATCACATCCTGGACAATACGGCCTATTAAACCAGACTCTGTTTTAATCTGCATTAAACACAAGCTATCGTAACTTACCTTATCGTTTTCTACGTATTCCATATTAGCATTAACCTCAATCACTCTTCCTACTTCAGCTGAGTGGGCAAAATTTTGCCATAGGTTAATTGCATGTGAATGCTCTCCACAAGCACCACCACCCCTTTGCCAAAAGCCTAAATAACTATCTGATGGACCATTTAGCCATGGATGGGCTGCAAAAATACCACCCCAATATTCACGAAATTCTACATCAATAGTCTGAATATTTCCAACTGCTTTATTAGCTAAAAAATTAAATATATGTTTTGCAGATTGGCTTATTGCATGGTCATATCCAACAAAAACCATACAGTTGGCCTTTTGAGCTGCATTATATAGTTCCTGAGCACCGTCTAGATTAGGCTTACATAGCGGCTTTTCAACTAATACTATTTTTGCACCCTCTTTAATTGCTAAAAGCGCTAATGGCATATGACTGTCAGGTGGTGTTCCAATAATTATCATGTCATATCCACCAACAGGAACATCATCAACATGATATAAGCCTATATTGTTATTCCACTCTCCATAGCGAGCTGGATAAATATCATTTTTTGTTCTTTTTAATGCATCTAGATCAGTATCGCAAATATCAACCCTCCATCCCATACGAACGCATGCCTGAGCAAGATGATTTCCTATTGAACCAGCTCCATAAATTTTTATATTTTTTATTTTATTCATTTTTATTTATTACTATCCAAGTCGAAAATATAATCACAATCCTTTAGTACATTTTTACGATGAGAAATTATAATGATTGTTTTAATGCCTTTAAGCTTTTTGAGCTCATTAAAAACTTCTAGCTCTGTTTTTTCATCTAAAGCACTCGTTGATTCATCGAAAATCAAAAGCTCCCTATCGTGATAAAAAGATCGTGCAAGAGAAATCCTTTGTCTTTGACCGCCTGACAGTAAAACCCCATTTTCGCCCAATCTAGAATTAACTCCATGTGGCATCTCTTTTATCATTTTATTCAAACTTGCACGCTCAATGGAATTATCTAATTTTTTTTCATCAATATTGTTATTGTTCTCGTCTAGGGTAATGTTGACTTTTAATGAGTTGTCCATAATAAAAGTCTCTTGAGGTAAATATGCCGCTAGAAATTGAAATTGAACTAAACATTTTTCTAGATTTTCACCATTAAATAGGACTTCACCTTTTGTTGGCTTCAGTAATCCTAAAATAATGTCAATAATAGTAGATTTCCCAGAACCTGATCTTCCAACAATACCAATTAAATCACCTTTAGAAATTTTAATATTAATATTATCAATTGCAAATTTACTAGTTCTTGCATACTTATAACTAACACCTTTAAGCTCAAGTATATTGAAAATTACTTCTTTAGGTTTTTCAGGATTAAAGTACGAATGGTTCTCTCTATTTTTGACTTCTACATTATTATCAAACCTCTTAACATCCTTATATAATAATCTTAAAGCATGACTTCCATGCTTCATTTGGGTAATACTTGCAATAATTTGATTAATAGACGGAGTTAATCTAATTGCCGCCACACCAAAAACACTAAGAATAGGAGCAAGTAAAGATATATCTTCACCTCTGAAAACATTTAGCATGACTATGATTACTATTAATGAAATAAGAATCAACTCAATTAAATAACGAGGCAAAGTCTGGATGATACGATTTTGAACACTAGAATCAGCATAACTCTCCGAAAGACTCTTAACTTTATTATAAAAAAAACTCTCCTTACGAAGGATTCTTATTTCTTTTAACCCACCAATACCTTCATTTATAGATTTAATAATTTGTATGCCTAATTTATTTTGGAGTTTTCCAAAGCCTCCAATTTTTTCCATGAAAAAATAACTATATAAAAAATACAAAACAAACATAAGGCCAGCAAAAATAAACAGTACTTCAAGATCTATAATTATCAAAAGACATACAATTGCTAATGCAACTATTGACTCACTAATAAACTTAAGAAAAGCATATAAAGTCCCCTTTGAATAGATCATTGTAAGATTCTGAATAGCATAAATATAGTCAGAGCTATTTCCTTGAACAAAATCACTGTAGGGCATTGTTTGATAATTATGCATTAATAGTGATCTTAATTCTGCACCTCTAAAATAACAAAATTTTAAGATTTTTCGATTTATATAAATTGAAAAAAAAGCCTTGATTGCGAATAAAATAACTAATCCTAGGCCCAATATAACTATTAAATCATTCCTCTCATCTATGGTGAATCCTTGCTTTGTAATAAAATTCAGAACATATTCATTTTTAAAAAATAACTCAGGATTAGTTATTAATGAAACATAAGGAATTATTAGCCCAATACTCGCTAAATCTAACAATGAAAGGCAAAGAAACAACATTACAAGACCGAGAGTTTTATACCTATATCCACCCAATAAGTAAATTATGGCTGCTATAAAATCTTTATACTTTTTCATAGCAATTCGTTCTTATTATTTTCAAAAATTTCAACTATTGATCCTTCCTCTTCAAGCTCAAAAAGTTCTATAAAGGATTCATGATAATCTTTAATCTTTTTAGGATCAAAAATCTCAACATACACTTTATTTATGTTTGATTTATTCACCCTATTATAGAATTCAGAGATACTTTCGCTAATTAGTGGTTTTTTAATTGTTAAGTCTGACCTATAATATTTCAAATGTTTATTTCTTTCAAAGGCAAGTATACTTCCCGGAGAAATTACTTGGTACTTCTGATTTAACTGGTTTAGAGTTTCAGAATAGGGCTGTTCGAATCTCGCAAAAGTCTTGATTGGAACATAAAGTATGAATGAAATTAATGTTAACAGAACAATTATTTTTTTAAAATCACCAAATGATTTTGAACTTAAATGTTCTTTAAGATAACTAATAATTGCCACAAAAATCAAAAAAGTGCCTGGGCCTAGAAGTCTAAATGAGTACTCATTGAAATAAAAAAACCATCTAATTACTATAAGGCAAATAAGATACAACAAGCCTGTCATGAAAAAAATATTTGATATAGAGAATGTATTCTTTGGAGGAAGATTAGGCTCAGTATTTGATTTATTTTTATAAATAAAATAGCCTATTAATGAAAATTGAATCATTAAAGATGGAATTAAAAAAGATGGCCTAGGGTGATAAACTGGTATTGATATTTCTGCTAGCAATGCTAGCACTAATGTTATTAGCAGCTCATAATTCGATTCTGGAGCAAAAATTCGCTCTCTGCCACTTGTTAGGCCAGTTTCTAAAAAATTGAAATACAAATAACTAGTCACAAAAACTATATTGATTAAAATAATAATACTTAAAATTAAAATTTTTCTCTTTTCAATAATTCCATTGAATATTCCGAGATATATAAATATTAAGCCCATAACTCCTATTGTGTAAGCTCCAATATATCTTATTAAAAACAAAAAACATGCTGAAAATAAAAGCAAAAAAGCTGAAGCATATAAATTACCTTTATCATTTATGAATTTATGAAGATAATATGAAAACATAACAAGGCCAAAAATAAAGCCTGTCTCACTCCAAGTCCAACTAGAAATTTCTATATAAGAACTAAACAAAAAAATTAATGCATAAATCCACGCATCTAAAGAAAACATTTTTCTGAAAAATAACAAAGTTAACCCAATAAAAGCTAAATTTAAAATCTTTGAGGACACAAATACAGAAAGGCCAGTAATCTTAGCTAAAAGAGCTATTAGTCCAGGATAGCCAACTGTCCAAGATGAAAATAAAGTCCTTACTCCCTCACCTTCTTTCTCAGATGGAACATATAGACCAAATCCATCTAATAAATTCTTGGATAAAAGTAAATAGTTGGTGGAGTCATTTGAAAGATAGCCTGATTCGTGAAATATAACCTTTACAACTACTGTTATTACAATAAGAGCAAAGATTATAATTAATAAAATATCATTTTTTTTGATCATGGTTCTCCTAAGATTTTTTTGTACTAAGCTTACTCTTTATTCCAAGTTAATACTTTATTGAGATTGAAATTCCATAAAGATGCTACGATAGCACCAATAACACTTGCAAGAATCCAATTTGTTCCAGCTGTAAAAAGACTAATAGAAAGGTAGTAACTAATAATTCCACCAATACCAGAAAGTATATTAAATTTCACAAGTCCTAAAAAAACTTTAAATCCTTTATGTGTTTTTTTTCTAAAAGTCCAAAGATTATTAATAAAGTAATTTATTATTAATGTTAATTCAATAGCAATAATTAATGAGATTTGATAACTATTACCAAAAAAAACATACACAATATATAAGACTGTGAAGTGGAGAATAGCTCCAATTGCACCAACTGAAAGGAATTTTAAATAATCGATAGGAATATAATTTCCAGCAGCTTTTAAATAAATAAAATCGACTAACTGCATTACAACTTCTGGAGAAAGTTTACTCTCTCCATTAATTCTGTTTTTAAATGTATAAGGAACCTCAACTATTTTTGTTTCTTTTGCATCTAATTGAGATATTATGTCTAATAAAATTTTGTAACCTTTAATATGAAGCTTATCAACAACTTTTAAAAAAAGACTTTTTTTAATTACAAAAAATCCCGACATTGGATCTGTTGTATGAATAGAAGTAATATACTGACTCATTTTTGTAGCAATTTTACTAATCAGTTTTCTTCCAGCACCCCAAGAGCCAGTACTACCATCTTCACAATATCTCGATCCAATAACTAAATCTGCACCTTTATTACAGTAATCATGCATCTTAATCAGAATTGACTCGTCGTGCTGAAGGTCTGCATCAATTACTCCCACATATTTACCATTTGCCAACATAAACCCATCTATAACAGCAGAAGATAATCCGTTTTTAGCAATTCTTCTGAAGCAAGTTATATTTTCATACTCTGATGTATAGTCTTCTGCTATTTTCCATGTCTTATCTTGTGAATCATCATCGACAATAATAATTTCATAAGAGACTCTTTTATCCAAAACATTCATTACTGCATCGACTATAAGGGTTATATTACTAGCTTCATTAAATGTTGGTATCACAATACTTAAGTCATAATTATTCTCCAACGGCCTCTCCTTGAGCAATTAATAAATTTCCCCACCTTTTAATAAACTTATTTTCTAATTTGAATAACCAGTTTGATAAATCATTATTCAAATAAGCAAAAAATGGAGATAAGAAAAGATAGCTTTCAACTTTAACATTAATAAATCCACATTCAAGCATCATTTTTTCCAGTCTGTTACGATTATAGTGGGTAATGTGTTGCTCTAAATAATTCTCTTTTGTTACGCGAGAAACTATCAATTCTAAGAAAGGCCAAATACTTCTATAATTTGGTGTTGTGATTATTAACTTTCCATTCTTCTTTAAACATCTACTAATTTCTAATAAATTTTTTTTGCAACTATCTTCTGAAATATGCTCAATGAATTCAACTGATGTTACTAAATCAAAGCTATCATTATTAAATGGAAGTTCTGCATCTTTACATTTAACAAATTTAACATTTTTTTTACCATACTTTTGACTAGCAAAATCAATTTGCTTTTGTGCAATATCAACACCATAGCAATTTATTGAGTCAGGCAATTTTGATAGAAATGTTCCAGGACCACAAGCTACATCTAATAATTCTTTAGGTCTCTCTTCATTAATCATCATATAAATTTTTTTAAATTTTAATTCGTGCCATTTAGATTGAGCTCCAGAGCTATTATTTAGTATGTGATCGTAATAACCCGTATCAATACTATCGTAATCGTAATTTTTATTTTTATTTTTATTTTTATTTTTATTTTTATTTTTCATTTAATATATTTAATTTAAAAATTAATAGTTTTTTTATTATAGATTTTTCTTTTTCCATTTTATAAGCGATACAATTACTCTTTATAAAAAAAACCTTCTCTTTTTTTATTCTATCGGTATTACATAAATATATGGCTCCATTTAACCTATAGTATTGATCCAAATCTTGACTTCTTTTATTGAGGACAGATTCATCTAAAAAATTCGATAAATCATCGTCCTCTGGAATGATGTTGGACCATAGCGGAGAGTGATCTACTTCACAAACACTTATTACGGCATCAGAACTTCTGGACTGAAGTAGCTCAATAGATTCATCAATGTTTTGAACAGTTCTTAATGGTGATGTAGGCTGTAAGAGCATTATATAATCATAAAACTCACTAAATTTTTCTAACTTTTTTAGCAAATAAAGAACTAAATCTATCGAAGAAGATTCATCAGTAGCTAAATTACTCGGCCTGAGAAAAGGAATATCAGCCCCAAGCTGTAAAGAAATTTCTGCAATTTCATTGTTATCTGTCGACACAATTACCCGATCAATATACTTTGAGGCTAATGCTGCTTCAATTGTCCATGCAATAAGAGGCTTCCCCTTTAAAGGAAGAACATTTTTTCTTGGCAAGCGTTTACTTTGTCCACGCGCTGGAATAATTGCAAGTATTTTTTTTTCATTTATCATCTAAATAGCTTTTTTGAATCTTGTTGGGCTTGCTCAAACTGTTCCATTCGCCCAATATCTAACCAATACTCATGCAAAGGAAACATGTTAATTTTCCCAGATTTAATTTTTTTCTCCAGCAGATTTGGCATATCAAGATAAGAAGAGCCATCAATATCATCAAGAATTGATTTATCGAGGACATAAATTCCTGCATTAACAAAAAACTTATATACTGGCTTTTCTTCTATAGAAATGACTTGATGTGATTTTGCCTTAACTACACCATATGGAACTTGAAAGCTATCCTCTCTGACACACATTGTTGCATCTCCGCCTATTTTTTCGTGATAACTTAGAAGCTCATTAAAATCAACCTTAGTTAAAAGATCACCATTCATTACAATTAAAGGTAAATTTGGAAGCTTATTTTTTTCAAGTAAACCAAGTGATCCAGCCGTTCCCAACGGAACATTTTCGTGCAAATATGTAATATTTATATTGTGAGATTCTCCATTTTTAAAATAATTTTTAATTTGTTCAGACTTAAAATGAGTAGAAATATAAAAATTATGAAAACCATACATTTTAAATTGTTCAATAATAGTTTCTAGTATAGGCTTACCTGAGATTTTTAATAACGGTTTTGGCACGTCTTTAGTTAAAGGATGTAATCTAGTTCCAAAGCCTCCAGCCATAAGGAAAACAGGATTATCACGCTTAGGAATTTCAATTAAATGTTGAAGAGTTTCAAGGCCACATAGAGATCCATTTTTGTCAATAATTGGCATATGCACTAAACCTTGAGCAGACATAAGATCTAAAATGTCTTTGTTACTTACTTTATTGTTTACTGTTGTCGGCTTACTGTTCATAATTAATCTAACAGGGCTTTTCATGATTAATTTATTAATTAAAGCACGCCTAATATCTCCATCAGTTAAAGTTCCTAATAGCTTTCCATATTCATCTACAACAAGTGCAATTCTATAACCTCCTTCATGCAAAATATTTATAGCATGCTCTAGTGTATCTTCAGGTGCTATTAAAATTTTTTGAAATTTAAACATTAGTATCTTTCCATGTAGGTTTTTTTAAAGCAACATTTCCATTAATTTTAATCTGATGATGTAATAATCTGAATTTTTCAAATATTAATTCATTTATCCCAATAAAAGCTATTTTCATATTTTATTTATAATCTAGATTATAAAAACTTTTTTTCAATATGCCATCGAGTGGAAATGTGCTGATTGTATTGCATATTTTTTCAGAAGAACCGCCCTCTCCGTAGGGATTAACAACACCTATCAATTTTTTTTGGAATGTCTCACTATACATTGTTGCAAACGCAGATCGAATACTTTTAACTGAAGGATTGCAATCGATTACGCTATTTGCTTGAATACGGCCTCTTTGTCTATCACCTATATTAATTGTAGGCACTTTAAAACTAGGAACTTCATGAATACCACTTGATGAATTACCCACCACACCATCCATCAATGGTATGGCAGATATATATCTTAACTGTCCTAATGACGTAAAAGCAGTAGCCTTATTTGAATTCATTGACACATAATTATCAATCATTTTATTAATAATTCTTCCATGAGTATCAGCGTTTGACTTTGTGAAAATAAGATGCGTATCTTGTTGCTCATCTAATACCTGTAATAAATTATTAAACTGCTCTTCAGCTGTTGAATTTTCTAAGGTTACTGAATGAAATGTAATCAAAAGATTTTTAATTCCTAGTTGAAAGTCTATTGATTCTTCAAACTTATCTCGCATAAGTAGTGGTAATCGATTTATATTATCAATTCCAGGTCCACCAAAGTTAAAAACTCGATTAGGCTGCTCTCCAAGCTGAATTACTCGCCTAGAATACTCTTCAGTAGCAGTAAAGTGCAGGTGACTCATCTTGGTTATTGAATGTCGTATAGATTCATCAATAAGACCTTCTGTTAATTCCCCCCCATGTATATGTGCTACAGGTATTTTAGAAATCATTGCAGAACTAACTGCCACAAAAACTTCAAACCGATCTCCCAATACTACAAGTAAATCTGGATTTAGTTCACTAAATGCATCTGCAAAGCCAATCATTCCAACGCCCATTGACTTAGTAATTCCAACCTCAGTATCAGAAGATAGAAGCATTTCAACTTTTTTATTTATCATAAACCCATCTTCTTCAATTTGCTGATAAGTTCTACCAAACTCAGAAGAAAGGTGCATTCCGGTTACCACTATCTGAAGCTCTAAATCTTTTGAAGCATAAATTTCTTTCATTAACCAAAATAAAAGTCCATATTCAGCCCTTGTCCCTGTTAGAACACAAACTCGCCTTTTAGTCATATTAAATCATCCAATTTATAGTTTTTATGTGCTTTTGATCCAATTATTTCATCCCATTTCATTGGAGAAATACCACTAGCTGGTCTTTTCACAGAAATATTTTTTTCAGTTAAAACTTCACCTTTTTTAATAGAGGTACTTGCTGTTATAGATCGCCTTACACTCCCTATATTTTCTTTTTCACTTGGTGTGATAATTTTTTTTCCATGGCCAATTGCTTGCTCAATGTTTCGAATAGCTTTGACCATAGATTTCAACTCAACAGGACTTAGGGATGCCTTATGATCTGGGCCAGACATTAATTTATCTAAAGTAAAGTGTTTTTCAATAACAGAAGCTCCCATTGCTACTGCCGCAATATCAACTTCAATTCCTTCAGTATGATCACTATACCCAACTGAGATATTAAAATGATTCTTCATAGTTATCATAGCTTTTAAATTAACATCCTTCATGGGTGTTGGATACATTGTATTTGCATGTAATATAGTAATATTCTCTTTTAAGGTTCCTGATAATATTAAAACTGATAATGCATCTTCAACCTCTTTTAGTGAGGACATGCCTGTAGATAAAATTATTTTTTTTGATAATGAGCCAATATAACGCAGGTAAGGTAAATTTGTAATTTCACCACTTGGAATCTTATAAATCTTAAAATCTAAACTCTCTAGTAAATCAATACTTTGATGATCAAATGGGGTAGAAAGAAAAATAATTTTCTTCTTTTCACAATACCTTGAAATAATTTGATGTGCATTAAGATCAAGCTCAAGTTTTTTCAACATTTCATATTGAGAATCATTATCAAGTAGAGAGTCTTTTTGATATTGCACTTTAGGAGCATTTTTTATGACAACTTTCTCTGCCTTGAAGGTTTGAAACTTTACAGCATCTGCACCAGAATCTGAAGCAACATCTATCATTTTTTTTGCTATATCAATAGATCCATTATGATTCACTCCAGCCTCAGCAATAATAAAAACTCTATTATTCATAGTTATTTTTATTTTTATGTTCTGTAAGACCTAGTATCACTATTCTCAACAAGGATTCTAAATTACTATTTGCTAAAGAAACTATCTTGATATTTTCCCAATGTTTTTTTATTTCATTTAAATTAGTTTCATTCATATTTAACTTAGCTCCTTAAATATTTTTCTAACTACAACTACTTGGAATATTTATTACTCGCTCTTCCAACCATTCAGAGTTTGGTAAATCTGCACACTCTTTATCCTTAAACATATTTTGTTTATTCATTAAAGCCCAAATTGGTCGGGTCATCACCCCTTCTAAATTAGTTTTATTCAAAAATAAATCACGTTGCTTTTTATTTTCAAGAATAATTGAATTTAACCAATAATTTGATAGGCTATTTTTTGGCTCTTTGGCAAAAGTGTACAACGTGTCCTCAAAAAAATCTAAATACTTTGCTGCTAATTTTCTTTTATTTTCTAAAAAGATATCTAGATTTTCTAATTGGGCCAAAAGTAGTGCTGCATTTAAATTTGGCATTCGATAATTGTAGCCAACAATGTCATGAGAGAACTCCCATTGATGCGGCACTTTTGAAGTAGTAGTTAAATGTTTAGCTTTTTTTGCTAAAAATTCATCATCTGTAATAATACAGCCACCACCGCCAGCTGTAATAATTTTATTACCATTAAAACTCAACACACCAAGGCTTCCAAAAGTTCCAGTATGTTTCCCTTTATATTTGCTACCCAAACTCTCAGCAGCATCCTCGACTAATGTGATAAAGTAATTGCTACAAATATCACGAATTTTATCTATTCTACATGGATGTCCAAAAGTGTGCATTGGTAGACAAGCCTTAATAATTTTTCCCGAATTTTTATTAATGCATTGGCCATTTTTTATTACGGTGTTAAGTTTTAAAAAGTTATCTAAAGACTTTGGTGAAAGACCCATAGTATCTATATCTACATCAACAAAGACTGGAGAGGCACCACAATAATTAATCGCATTACAAGTAGCAACAAAAGTGAGAGGTTGCGTAATAACTTCATCACCACGTTCAACATTAGCAAGTATTAAAGCTATATGAAGTGCAGAGGTGCCACTATTTGTTGCAATCGCAAATTTTGCACCAGTATATCTTGCTACCTTATCTTCAATTTTATTTACAAACTCTCCTACAGATGAAACAAAGGTAGACTCCAAACATTCATTAAGATATTTTTTTTCATTGCCACTAAAACATGGAGCGTGCAAGGGAATAAAGTCATTTGTTTTATAATGAGTCCGAACAAACTTTATCAATTCATCACAAAAAATATTTGAAGTCATTTAGCGGTTTCCTGTTGGCCTTCAAAAACATTTTTTCTGTACCAGTCGTAAGTTCTTTCAACACCATCAAAAAGTTTTACCTTTGACTCAAAATTAATGAATTTTATTGTACGATTCATATCTGGCCCTCTTCGAGTAGGAGAACCTGGAGAAGGGGGCTTAGCATTAATTTTTAGCTTCTTATTCACGACTTTAAAACAAGTTTCAGAAATCTCTTTAATTGATACTTCTGGATTTTGCGTTCCTAAATTAAGCGTTTCTCCTTCACATTCATCATTTTCCATCATACGCCACAACGCCTCAATCGCATCATCAATATAGCAAAAACATCGGGTATGGTCAATAGAGAAAACTTCAATACTATCACCATTTTTAGCGTTATATGCTTTTTGAAGTTGCTCTGGAATTACATGTGACATTCCCATTCTAGGTCCATATATGTTATGCGGTCGAAATATAGTAAAAGGAACTCCAGATTGCTGACACATCGCCTCTCCATAAATCTTTGAAAGCATATAAGAGGTCCTAGGATGCTCTAAGTCACTTACTGTTAGTGGTGAATTTTCAGGAGTAGGTATTGGTAAATCAAAATAATTTAAAGTACCAGCATAAACTTCGCTTGTAGAGGCAAAAAAGAATCTACTCAGGTTAGTTTGCCTTTTAGCTAAACCAATCATATTTGCCAACATCTTAATATTGTCATATAAGACGCTATAAGGCTTTTCTAGGACATGAGTTACACCAATAATTGCTGCTAGATGAAAGATTACGTCAAAATCAGAATCTAAACTTTCAATATTTTTATCATTAAGAAGATTAGTTGCAGAAAAACTCACATTATCTTTATTTAAAATTTCTTGAAGATCAGCATCATCTACTGCTCTTGAAAAGTTATCAATGATATGAACTTCAAATCCTTCACTTGATAATCTACTAGCTAAATTAAGACCAATAAATCCAGCACCTCCTGTAATTAATATTTTTTTACTCATAACCCATCCCCTCTTCCAATACTTTCAATTTTTATACCAGATAAACGAGCTGAAGTTCTCTGATTATCATTAAATACCATATTTGCATCGATAATTATCGAATTCTTAATTCCCCATTTTATTAAATCCAAATCGCGATATTCTTGATGAGAAACTGCAAAGATTATGGCGTCAAAATTAGTCGGTCTTGGTAAAGAGTGAGATAAATTCATTTCTAACTCTTCCCAATAATCTACATATGGATCATGGCAAGTAACAATTGCCTCAAGTTCAAATAATTTACGTACCAAGATTTCAGATGGAGAATAACGAGTATCTGCAACATCTGTCCGATAACTTACACCACAAACTAAAATACGCTTACCGTATAATTTCTCATTTAACAGTGACTTCAAACGATCAACAACATGTAAAGGCATATTATGATTAATTTTTACTGCCATAGTTGAAAAAGGGAAAGAAAGGTCTTTACCAAATAACTGAGAAGACGATGCTGGAGCAAATGTTGGGTCTTTAGTTAAACAATAACCACCAACTCCAAGACCAGGAAATCTAATATTAGAATGCGTAGGCCTTTGTTTTATGGCGTCTATTACTTCAAATAAATCAATTCCAATTTCTTCGGCATATTTTGTCCATTCATCAATAAAAGCAATATTTACAGCTCGATAAGTGTTCTCCATAACCTTAGCAGTCTCAGATGCAATAGTTGAAGATAATCGAGTTAGTGGGAATTTTTGAGTATTGATTATATTATTCAAGAACTCTTCGCAAATATTTGCAGCCGTTTCTGAATAACCAGAAAAAACTCTCCAGTAATCTGTAATAGATTTCAAATAGTCTTTCCCTGGCATAACTCTCTCATAAGAGTGGGCAATATGAATATTATCTAATTTAATATTTCTCTTATTTAATTCATCCCTTAAAACTGGCACTACTACTTTCTCGCAAGTCCCAGGAGGAACAGTAGTTTCAATCAATATTAGTGTTTCTTTTTTAACTTGCTTACCAATTGTTCTAATTGCTGACTTAAAATTTTCAAATTCTAAATTAGGCTGATCATCAAGATACTGAATATCCAAATGTATATCAACAATAATAATGTCAGCATTTGCATAGATTGATGAATCAGTTGTAGCTTTAAGGTTTCCCTGATTAGAAACCTTTTTAATAGATTTAGAAAGATTTTCATCCGAGGTTGCAAACGGAAAAACTCCTTCATTAATTGAATTTACTCTTTTATTTCCTTCATTATTTGGCAAGTCAACACCTATGACATCATACATTGGACTTTTATCTTCATTTGTTGCTAACGCTACAGCAACTGCCATGGCTGATCCAACAAATCCAAGTCCTTGAACGCATACTAATTTAGTTGTTGATATCATTTTGTATTTTATAAAGAAAGTGTTGTTATTACGCTAGTTGATTTTCAAAGCTATAGAGAATTTTGTGATAAAAAAATGCAATTACAATTTGGAGTAGTTATTAATATGACTTAGATTAAATATTATTATTAAAAAACTCAAATATACTTTTATTTTTATTAACTTCATATGAATCCATCATTGTATCAATAGCAATAGCATTACTA
>Ga0209482_1000698_pt1 | contig 27454 bp, 37 predicted proteins | sample CoawatmetaG10DNA_FD_187512 | JGI IMG/M metagenome (GOLD analysis project Ga0209482, IMG submission 187512) | Marine microbial communities from the West Antarctic Peninsula - Coastal water metaG104-DNA (SPAdes) (version 2) | ecosystem: Environmental > Aquatic > Marine > Coastal ...
CTTAGATCCATACGGAGACGAGGTTAACTGTAAGGGTACACCTAAACAGATAATAAACAGTATATTAAACCAACAATTATGACAGTAGAATTAAATAAACAAGAAGTCAGTCACATTATTTTAGCATGTGAGACTCTTATGGAACAATTATCAAATGATTATAAAAGTGATAATAAAGATAAATGGTATGCACTTGCAAACATAGTGCTTAAATTAAAAACAACTCATGAGTGATAATAAAAAATACAACGGATGGACTAACTATGCTACATGGCGAGTTCAATTAGAAATAATAGATGGTTATGACTGGTATGAGCATGAGCATGTTGACGCTAATTACATAAAAGAATTAGTTGAAGATGCTGTGTTCGGTGATGGTCCAGAAATAAAAAAAGATTTATTAAAAAACTCTTATGCTAATGCATTTTTGTCTGATGTAAATTACTATCAAATAGCAGAAAATATTATAAATGAAGCAGAAAATGAAAAAGAGGAAACACAAGGTAAATAAAATAATTAAAATAACCAATGCTCAAATAGAAGCGATAGAACGTGAATATTACGAGCGTTATAATTCAGGAATAACACAATGGCAACAAAATTTATATTAAACTGTGAGATATGTGGATCACATATGACAGACGAAGATTATCATTACTGCGATATTTGCGGTGATTGCTTAGAATAACTTAAATAAATAAATATGACTAAATTAATATGGTATCTATATGAAACTAATGAAATAGGTATAGAAACAGCGAATAAACTATTAGATAAACACTATGAATAATAAAGAAATTAATGCTTATATTGACGATTGTATTCACAATAAATTATATGCTAAGAATCATCAATATGAATACGAAACTAACTTCTATTTTAAAAATAGACATGCTGGTTTAGCAGGCATTGAGGCAGAGCAATCTGCAGGCTTAGTATTGCATTCTATAAGACAACTTAGAGTGTGGCGTAAGATGGAAAAATTAATACTAACAAATTTAATGAAATGAAAATGACTATAAACTGGAATGATGGCACTTATGTGTTCAATCATAATAAAATTACAAAAAGTACGATACAAAACGATACTGATTGTGATAATATAACAAACGAAATAACTGAAATGTTTAAACAATTAGAAATATGAATGTATATAAAAAGCTTGGCGAAGCACTAAACGTAGAATTAACAGACGACTATCGCGGTCGACCTGATCTAGAAATAGGCACGTGGCAAACTGCTGATAGCTATGACCTTCATGTAATAACTTCTGATCCTAGAAATATAGAATGGGAAAATGATGTATTTTACTATGAACCAAGCTTTGATACTATTATAGAGAGAATTAAAGATATATCTTATGATGATGATGTTGCCATAGTATGGTTAGCTGACCTTGATCAATACTTACCTGAAGGTGAGGTATTAGATTACTTAGAACAATTAAATGATGAAAACAATGATAACTAAAGAACTAGATAATTATATAAACTACGATCGCAAGATCAATCGCATGAAAGAACTTATCGGTGGTTACCGCATGGAAATGTGTGTTGAATACTGTAAACCTCTTATAACTGATGGCTTTGACTTAGAAGATATAGTAGAATACTTTATCTTAGAATTAAGAGATTATGCTGATAACAGATATGATGATGATATAGCTAAAGATGAAGAAAGAGACCGAATTAAAAATGATTAAACAAATGACTCCAGAACAACTAGATGAATTATCTGATATGATAGCAAAAAAAGTGTTAGACAATTTGCATTTTAATTTTACGCAAGATCCTAATATAGATGTAATGCCTGCTGAAGATTTTCTACATAAAGATGTAGATGCATTCGGCAATGCAAAATACAGTGAAAAAGATACGCTTGCTAAACAGTTGACAGAGTTGATGTTAACTAAAGAAAAGCTTCTTCAAGAAGAGAAATACGAACTATTACAAGAATTACAAGAAATATATGATAAAATCAAAAACGACTATGACAAACTTTAAAGTAATGCTCGCACATCCTGTAGGTAAAAAAGAATTTGACAAAGATTCTTTTATACAACCGAAGCTCGATGGTGTACGCTGTTACATTACCTACCACGGTGCGTTTTCACGCAACCACAAACGATTTATGAACGCTCAGCACATACTAGATGAACTCAGACCATTGTTTACTAAGTATCCTAACGTTGTGCTAGACGGTGAGCTATACAATCACGAGTACAAAGATAACTTCAACAAGATTATCTCACTCGTACGTAAACAAAAACCATCTGATGCTGAGCGTAACGAAGCTAAAGTAATACAATTTCACAACTATGACATTTATATGCCCGATTCGCATATAACATTCAAGCGAGAATATTTTCTTAGTTTTGACAATCGTAATCAAACTATTAAAAACTTACATCAAGAATTTACTTTGCAATACTGTAAAACAGTTGAAACGTACAACGTTCAAAGCGATGTTACAGCAAAACTAATGTATGATCAATTCATGAAACAAGGCTACGAAGGCGCAATATTACGTAATAACAAACCATATGAAAACAAACGCAGTTACAATCTACAAAAATACAAAGAGTTTCAAGACACTGAGGCGACGATCGTCGGTTGGGTGGAAGGCAAGGGCAAGCGCACAGGCACGATCGGCAAATTTCTTGCACGAGACGCTGACGGAAACGAGTTCGGCATGCCAGTAATGGACAAAATGCCTATACTAGAAAAAATGTATGATATCGCCGAGTGGTATATCGGCAAAACAGCTACGTTCACATACTTTCAACGTACTCCAGCAGGTTCATACAGACATCCACTATTTAAATCAATCAGAAACTACGAATAATATGAAAACAAGAAAACTAAAAAGCTTAACAACAGGTAAAGTAACAGAGTTTAAACAGTATGCAGTCGGAGATATTCCACCTAGCTTCGACAAGCATAAAAATCTACATTTTAATCAAGGCGGTATAACTTATGTCGAAAAAATCGACTCAATCTGGGACAACATATGAACACTTACAAGATATACAAACACTTTATAGCAACCAATGCATTTAATGTCAAAGCTAAAATTGACGCATTTAGAAAACCAGCTCATGCAAATAAAAATAGGAAACGTAAGGATTGATACAAGATCTAGAGCTTCTAAGCATAGAGAGTATCTTTGGAATCAAATTTACTCTCTACGTGAAGAAATTATAGAAATAGTACTAATAGGCGAAGCTAGAAACAGAATAGCCGTTAGAGAACTTAAGCACAGAGCAGTTCTAATAAAAAAATATAGTAGAAGATTAAAATTATTACACGTATGAAAAATTTTAACAAGAAAATATATGCTATCAACAGAGCTACGCTAAGTAAAATAGAAACTAATATACCTCTTGATTATTTTAAAATGGCATCTAAAATTGCTAACAGTTATTCAAAAGACTATTCAGCTATAGGTGTTATGAATATAAATGATTTGAATCAAGAGGGATTTTTAGCACTTTTAACGGCTTGGAAGAACATAGACTGGAATTATATTAATACTCTTGAATCAAAGCTAGATAAGAATAAGACAATCAGCAAATTTTTAAGTATTAGTATTAAAGGCATTATAGGTGATAGAATAAAAGAAAACATTGATGGTTCTGGTAGACCTATTAAAGGTATATGGAATAATAAAGACAAAAAAAGATATACAAACGGTTTTGGTTTTATATCTGTATTGTTTCCACAATGGTTTGATAGCGATGTAATTGCTATGGTAGAAAATGAAGTATATAATTATGACTACGATAAACTGGGTGAATACTTAGAAGGATGGTTAAAGAAATACATTCCTAAGTACAATACTATGATAGAGATGTTCTTTGGTTTAGATGATATATATTCTAAGCCTAAATCACATGCTGAAATTGCTAAATTTTATTGCACAAGTATGGGATCTGTTAACAAGCAGAAACAAAGGCTATTAGCTAGATTAAGATCTAATGAAGATGCTTTAAACGAACTAGCTTATTATGTTTCAACTAACGGTATACCGTCTCAGTCACGTGTTCATGAATACTCTTCAAAAATATTGAAAATATATCAGGATTAAGGTCCCTTTAACAATTAATTGCACTATAATACTATGTATAAGTTTAAAACTAAATATAAAAGCATTTCCAATGCTATTGACGAATTACAATACGTTAGACAAGGAGAATCTGCTCCTAATCCTTTTAAGGATAACGCACCTAAACGTAAAGAAGCTAATTATAATTTTAGCATCGTATCTCCTGTATCAGGCGGTAAGTATATACCTATGCAATCTGCTCAGTTAACGGGCAAGGGTGTATTGGCGAGTTCTAAAATCTATAATGAGTATGAAGGACATGATAATAGCTACGTTGATAGCTTTAATGTGTTCGGCAAGATTGAACGCTTTGCTAAAACAAGGCTGTTCAAGAAAAATAACGTTATATACGATTTAACAAGTTAACATGAAAGACTATATAACAGACGTAGATACATTTGTCGAGGGCAACGGTATCAGAACATTCTACAAGAATGGGCAATACATTAACTATGAAATAATTCAATCAAATGAATGTTAGAGAAAAGCTAAGCATTATTCAGGCAGACTTTAAAGCCAAGAAGTCTAGAAAAAACAGTTTTGGTAATTATATGTTTCGGTCTGCAGAAGACATACTAGAAGCATTGAAACCTATGAATGTTAAGTACAACGTATATTTTACAATAGACGAAAACTTAACGCTAGGTGATTTTCCTATCATGCACAGTACTGCATCGATAGTAGATACAGAATCTGGTGATCAAATTACAGCATCGTCTGTAGTAGGTATTGATCTTAATCAGAAGGGTATGCAAATGCCTCAGAAGTTTGGTAGCGCATCATCTTATGGCAAGAAATATGCGTTAGGTAATCTATTACTAATTGACGATACAGCTGACTCAGATGCAACCAATACGCACGATAAGTCTGCATCTAGACAAACGCTTAAAGCTCTAGCAGGAACTGTTGATGCTATTAAGAAACCAGTTGTTGATGCAAGTAACATCGATCAAGCTAAAAAGTTCTTAGCTAATGGAGGTTTAATGAAGACTCTATTAGAGAAGTATACTATAACAGACGAAACGCTAAAAATACTGAATGGATAATAAAGAAGCAATTGAGAAATTAAGAGACGACGAAAATTATTACGGCGACTTTGGTAAACAGTATCTTAGTAACAGTGATATATCTTCGTTGTTAAATAATCCGCTCGATTTCAAAAAGCCATTACCTCCAAACCCTGCGTTTGTTGTTGGTGGTTATTTCCACACTACTATACTAGAGCCTGAAAAGCTCGATAAGTATAAGATAATAAAATCATCAACTAGAAATACTAAAGCTTATAAAGAGATATCTGGAGGCGATATATGTCTATTAGAACACGAAGCTGATAATATTGAGTTGATGCGTGAAAAAGTATTAGAAAACGAGTTGTTTTATGATATGATAAGAGAAGGTAACGTTGAATATGAAGTGCCTGGTATTAAGACTTTAGATGGTCTTGATTGGAAAGGTAAGGCTGATATTATAAACCATAGCCATCAACTTGTTATTGATCTTAAAACAACTAATAACATAAATTCATTTGCTAGTTCAGCTTATAAGTATAATTATGATAGTCAGGCTTATATATATTCCAAGATGTTTGGATATGAGTTGATATTTATAGTTGTAGATAAGAAAACTAGACAATTAGGTTTGTTTGATTGTAGCGATCAGTTCTTACAGTCAGGACAAAACAAAGTTGCTAAAGCAGTACAAGCTTATAATGAGTTTTTTGTAAATGGCGAAGGAGATTTTAGCCAATATTATATCTCTAAAACACTTTAATTTAAATACAAATGGCAAGTTTAATATCAGCAAATATAGATTTAACTAAGATTGATAAGTCTAAAATATACGAAGGTAAAAAAGGCAAGTACTATCCTATTACTATAGTAGTTAACGATGAACTAGGACAATACGGTGATGCAGGTTATATACAAACAGAGCAAACTAAAGAAGAGCGTGATGCTAAGTCGCCAAAGACTTTTTTAGGTAATGTTAAAGTTGTATGGACCAATGGTCAAAATGTAGCTGTAACACCTAGAGAAGGAGAACCTCAACAGTCTAATGTTGAAACGCTGCAGAGTATAGCAGCAGATCCTGATCTTCCGTTTTAATGGATGATGAAGATTACATTAGTAGAGTTACCGACGACAACGGTAATATAACTTTAATAGAAGATTAATATGACAGTTAACAATACAGAGATCAACGGATTTACTATTGACCAGTTCAATCAGTATGATCTAGCGGTAGGTAAAAAAGAGGGCGTATGTCCTCTTTGTTCTGCTGATAGAAAACCTGAGAATCGTAAAGCAAAATGTGCTATGTACGATTGGGAACGTGGTCTTGGTACTTGTATGAACTGTGATGAAGTTTTTCAGTTGCATACGTTTAAACGTAAAGGTGAAGCAAATAAAGTATATGTTAAACCTGAATGGAAAAATAATGTTATGCTAAGCGATAATGCTGTTAAGTGGTTTGAAGCTCGTGGAATATCACAGCGTACACTTATCAAGATGAAAATATCTGAGGCTCTAGAGTGGATGCCTCAGACATCACAGCAGGAAAATACAATACAATTTAATTATTTTATTAATAATGAACTTATAAATGTAAAGTATAGAGATGGAAGAAAGAATTTTAAATTGGTTAAAGATGCCGAAAAGGTATTCTATAATCTTGATAGTACTGTCGGTCATGACTATGTTGTTATTGTGGAAGGCGAGATTGATGTTTTATCTTTTGTGGATGCTAAAGTCGACAGTGTTGTCAGTGTTCCAAACGGAGCTACTCTTAATCGTCTTAATCTCGATTACCTCGATAACTGCATTGAATATTTCGAAGACAAGAAAAAGATTATCATTGCAGTCGATGGAGATGAAGCCGGACAGAACTTACAACAAGAACTCATCAGACGTTTTGGAGCTGAAGTATGCTACACGGTTAGCTTCGGAGACTTCAAGGATGCTAATGAATATCTCGTCGCTCACGGCAATAGTATGCTCAAGCGCCTTATTGATACAGCTAGTCCTGTTCCTCTTGAAAACGTAGTAACCTTAAAAGATGTAAATGATGAACTACAAGAATTTATTCACGAAGGCTTTAAACCTGGTTATCAAATCGGTCTTGATAACTTTGATAGCATATTCTCTACTTACACGGGACAATTCATCACAGTTACAGGCGTTCCTAGCAGTGGGAAGTCTGATTTTGTTGATCGAATGGTCGTGGGATACCAAATGAAGTACGGCTGGAAAACAGCATTTGCTTCACCAGAGAACAAACCTACATTCTTACATACTCATAAGTTGATACGTAAGATAGGAGGTTGGATGCCTACTAAGGAAGATATAGGCACAGAGAAATGGGATAAAGTAACAGAAATAGTAGATAGTAACTTTTATTTTATAGAAAACGAAAGATATGATCTAGATTCTGTACTAGCTAAAGGTGCTGAGCTTGTTAAGCGTAAGGGTATTAAATGTTTAGTTATAGATCCATATAATAAAGTTAAAATGAATGGGTCTAGTGCGATGAGCATACCTGATGCAACGATGGAATACTTAACACGTATAGAAGCTTTTGCAAAGAAGTATGATGTGTTAGTTATTGTAGTAGCTCACCCAACTAAAATGTATAAGAAAGATGACGGAACAATGGATGAACCAACAATGTATTCTATTAAAGGCGGTGGTGAGTGGTATGATGCTAGCTATCATGGCCTTCTTGTTCATAGGAATTATAGTAATAAAACAGTTAAGGTTAAAGTTCTTAAAGTTAAGTTTCAGAATCTTGGCGAAAACCAAGCTGAAGCACACTTTAATTGGAACAAAGATTCGGGCGACTATATACCGCATGAACAAGAATTGAACTCAATGCCTTGGGAAGGATAAATGAGTGTAGGAACATTAAAAGCAAGAGAGCTTGCTAAACGTAGAAAGTCAGGATTTCTTCTAGATGTAGAATGGGTGGCTGATACCGATCAGCAAGTTTGGTACGAGTGGGGAGTTAATAAAGGTATAATTATATCTCCAATACCTGTAACTAATAAACCTGGTAAATGGTTTGTTGGTATATCAGAGCCTGGTAAACATAAGAAAGTTTACAAATCTAAATTCCAATATGATTGGAAACAGATATGGGATGAGGTCATGAACGCTTATAAATATTATTATGATAAAGAGAAAATTTAATTATTTAAGCATAAAAAGCTTTTTACTTTCAATAGTTATTGTTATATTTACAGGCTTTGCATTGAGCGCTTATTCTCAAGCATGTCAAGTAACAGGTTTAAAGACAACAATCATAATAGCATGTTCTTTATTGTCTATTCTAATTAATTTAGAAGAAATAATAGAGCATACCAAGTATAATTCTTTATATTTTAGTATATGTAAAGCAATTGCTTTAATTTGGTATGTTTGCTTTATTATGATTGTATATAAATATTTTTTATTAGAATCGTATGAAGTATAATTTTAAAAATGCAAATCAAGCTTTTAATTATTTTTACAAAAGAATACCTAAAGAAGGTATTGATTTTGATAATACAAAAGCTCTTTTTGATGTTGGCTTTACTATTAAAGATCCATTAGATAATATCATTACAAATAAAGATCGAAACTTTAGCATAAAGTATGCTGAAGCTGAGTGGAACTGGTATTTGTCTGGAGATAATAGTATTGATAAGCTTGGCCAGCTTTATGGTAAAATACCCTTGATATGGGAAAGAATGTCTATTGATCGTCATGTTAATTCTAACTATGGTTATCAATGGGAGCGCAACTACCAATTAGATTATGTAGTTGCTAAACTTAAGGACAATAGAAACACTAGACATGCAGCAATAAGCATTTATGATGGTAAAGAACATAAGCTATATAGAAAAGATACTCCGTGTACTTATGCAGTTCAGTTTACTATACTAAATAATAAGCTTAATATGTCTGTTCTGATGCGTTCTAATGATCTCTGGTTTGGCTTTTGTGTTGATCAGTATTGTTTTTCATATCTACAAAAAATGGTTGCAGATAGGTTGTCTATTGATGTTGGCACTTATTATCATTATGCACATAATTTACATCTTTATAACGACAAATTAAAATAATATGCAAATAGAAACTAAAGACGAAATAGTTCAAACAGTTCTTAAGAAGATGGATCAGCGTAGTTTGATGGGTCAGAAAAAGTACGGTGCAACTATGATGCAAGAAATTGTAGGCGAAAAGAAAGATCTTAATAGATTTATAATAGATGTTCAAGAAGAGATGATGGATGCTATATTATATCTTGAAGCGGCAAAACGTTGTTTATCTGATGAGATTGAAGAAGCATTAATTAAAAGAACTAAGCATGAAAGTAATTCAGATTCATTAAACTCAGGATTAAATTATAAATTTTAAATATGGCAATACAAGTAAGCGAAGGTAAGTATAAGGTATATCATATACCAGGCCAAAAAGTTGGTTGCACGACTGATATACAAAAAAGAGTTACAGAACAACAAGGTTTTAAACCTGGTGAGTATGATATACTATTTGAAACAGATGATATAAGACTAGCATCTGAAGCTGAAAGAACTTTACAGAAAGATTTTGGCTATAAAGTAGATATTAAACCTTATCATAAACTATTTAAAAAACAAATGAAACAAGATATAAACGTTACTGATCAAACTACAACATTTGCTATATCCGTTCAAGATATTGATGCTAATTACTTAGAAAGCTTAAAGTGGACTACTAAGTATGGTGATGTTGTAATTGACTCAACAGATAAAATTGAATGGATATTAGGTAATATCAAAGAATCAATGTTTAATAAATCAAGAAGCTATGTTTACAATAAAGCATTATATGAAGCTGGTCCGTTTGAAAAGCAGACGAATATGGCTTTCACTAAAAATGACAGTACTTCATTTAATATATTTAATCTCATACGCTCTTGGGCTGAGGTAAGAGGTATATTTGATAAAGGTAATTCACATACTCAGTATGTTAAGTTAATGGAAGAAGCTGGTGAATTAGCTCAAGCATTACTCAAGAAAGATACTCCTGAGATTAAAGATGCTATAGGCGATATGGTTGTTGTTCTAACTAATCTAGCACATCTTGAGAATTTTACTATAGAAGAATGTATTGATTCGGCTTATATTGAAATAATAAACCGTAAAGGTAAAATGGTTAATGGAACTTTTGTTAAAGATATTGAAGTTAAAGATCCTGAAACAGTATCTGCATATCCTAATCCAGGACCTCCACCTACATTTACATCTAATAGAACTTAATGAAAAGAAAATCAGGAAAAAGAGGACCAGTTGCAGCAAAGAAGGTATCATATGATGGTATCAACTTTGCTTCAGGGTTAGAAAGATATACCTATATGGCTCTTAAAAAAAACAAATTATTTGAAGGTTATGAAAATGAAGTTTTCCAGTTGGTCGAAGGTTTTGATTTTAACAATGAATCTTTTGAAAAACAAGCAAACGGGAAAGGTGATTACACTAACCGAGGGCAAAAGAAAATCTTGGGAATTAAATATACACCTGATTTTATTGGAAAAGACTACATAATAGAATGCAAGGGAAGAGCTAATGAGTCCTTTCCTTTAAGATGGAAATTATTTAAACTATGGCTTACGAAAAACAAGATTGGAAAGACACTTTACAAACCGCAAAACCAGAAGGAAGTAGAACGGACGATGATACTGATCAAAGAAAAAAGAAGGAGGCGAGGATGATGTATTCGCGTAGAGTGTTACAAAAAGATATTAATAACTATATAAAATCAGCAAATGGAGCAGTTAAATACTCAGACATCGAATCTATTGGAAGAAAACATGGATTTTACACTACGTGATCATCATGAAGAGCGTATTAGACATCATATGAAAATGTTAAACTATTATTTAAAAGAACAAAAAAATGACAGGATGGGAGATTAGTGCTGGATTATACCCGGGAGTTCTAGTTGGCATGAGAAGCTACCCAGAAGACAATTTTGTAGAACACGTTTTCTACATACCTTTTATTGAATTATGTATAACAATTTATTATGGATGAAATTAAAAAGTACGTGTTAAAGAATTATCCTACACGTTTTAAAGAAGATGATGATATTAAAGTAGAAGAAAGAGAAAAGCATTTTGTTGTATATGCTAAAGATAAGTCTCCGGTATTTCTCAGTAAAAAAGATTTTAAATGAAAGAAAATAAACTAATAGAAATGTCTAATAAAATAGACACAATGGGAAGTGTTTTAAATAGGATAGTTCAAGAACTAAATACTATGAAAGACATATCAGTTGGTACAACTGAATTACTTAAGTTAATGCCTGGTTACAAAAAAGCGTTAAAAGAATTAACTAAAGTATTTGAAGAAAAAAGAACAGAACAAGAAGATAAAAAACTAGAAGTATAAATGGGATTATTTGATGAAAGAATTGCGTACAAACCGTTTGAATATCCAGAGTACTATACTGAGGGATGGCTTAAGCAAGCTCAAGCGTTCTGGTTACATACAGAAATACCTATGTCAGGTGATGTTAAAGACTGGAACGAAAAGCTTACAGACTCAGAAAAGAACTTAGTTGGAAATATTCTTTTAGGCTTTGCGCAAACAGAGTGTGCAGTATCTGATTACTGGACACAAAAAGTAGTAGGTTGGTTTCCTAAGCATGAGATAAAGCAAATGGCTATGATGTTTGGTTCGCAAGAAACAATACACGCTGTTGCTTATTCTTATTTAAATGAAACATTAGGTTTAGAAGATTTTGAAGCTTTCTTACAAGATGAAGCTACAATGCAACGTTTTGATACTTTAGTAGGATATGAAGGAACTGATAGAGTTAATATTGCAAAATCGTTGGCTGTTTTTAGTGCTTTTGCTGAAGGAGTTAGTTTATATTCTGCTTTTGCTGTGCTATATAGCTTCCAAATGAGAAACCTTTTGAAAGGTGTAGGTCAACAAATGAAATGGAGTGTAAGAGATGAATCTCTTCACAGTAAAATGGGATGCCAATTGTTTAGGCAAATGTGTGCGGAAGATCCTAAGCTCCTAGAAGAAGTAAGAGATGATGTTTTGAATGCCGCGCAAATGATGTTAAATGCAGAAGAAAAGTATATTGATAAAATGTTCGAACAAGGAGACATTGAAAACCTTAAATCCTATGATCTTAAACAATTTATTAGAAAACGACTCAATGAAAAACTACAAGAACTTGGTTACTTCGACCTCGGGCAGTACTTTGAATTTCACGAAGCCGCAGCAGACAACCTCGACTGGTTTTACCACCTTACAGGTGGTCATACCCATACTGACTTTTTTGCTATTAGGTCTACAGATTATTCCAAGGCTAATGAAGGTGAGGATTTTGAAGATATATGGTAGATGGTTAAGAAAATCAATAAAATCTTTACGTCTTTAGTAAAAGATAGAAGAATAACAGCTAGAGAGCGTATAGCTCAAAGGCTAGGTTATATGGGAACAGGCTTTATAATGCTAGGTCCTTATATACTGAGTGCAGGCGATATAGGACCTATAGTTTATATAATTGGTGGTTTTATATCACTGCCTCAAGTTTGGTTAGCTAAGCAATGGAATTTAGTTGCTGTTAATTTAAACGTTATGATTGGCTATACTATATACCTATTATAATGGATAGGCATATGATTAAGTGTAGTCAATGCGATGAAACTTTTCCAAATGGATTTGAATATAGGATGCACTGGGAAAAACACTTAGATGAATTTTTAAAAATTAAAAATGGATTGGAATAATGAATGGAAGAAAGGGATTGATTACCCTTCCTGGGGAGATACGGAAGTCTATAAAAAGACTATAGCCGGTGGATATTTATTACCAGGAGAAACGCCTAAAGAGGCGTATCAAAGAGTTTGCAAGGCTGTTGCAAGGAGATTATATAAACCAGAATTAAGTGATAAATTTTTTGATTACATATGGAAAGGATGGCTATGTTTAGCTTCTCCTGTTCTATCTAATACTGGTACTGATCGAGGCTTACCTATTTCTTGTTTTGGAATTGACGTTGCCGACAGTATTGCTGATATAGGTCAGAAAAACCTAGAAATGATGTTACTAGCTAAACACGGCGGGGGAGTTGGTATCGGAATTAATATGATTCGTCCTGCCGGAGCTAAAATAACAGATAATGGAACTTCAGATGGCGTTGTCCCTTTTTGCAAAATCTACGACTCAACTATACTCGCGACCAACCAAGGTTCCGTTAGAAGAGGAGCTGCATCAGTTAACATTAATATTGAACATCCTGATTTCCTCGAATGGCTTAACATCAGAGAGCCTAAAGGGGATATCAATAGGCAATCTCTTAACTTGCATCAGTGTGCTGTCATTGGCGATAAGTTTATGCGAAGCCTTGAAGCGGGAGATCAAGAAGCAAGGAATAAGTGGAGTAAACTCATCCAAAAGCGTAAAGCAACTGGCGAGCCATACATCCTTTTTAAAGGAAACACGAACAAAGCTAATCCGCAAGCTTACAAAACGAACGGATTAAAAGTTCATATGACTAATATATGTAGTGAAATTACACTGCATACTGATGAGTCACATAGTTTTGTTTGCTGCTTGTCTTCATTAAACTTAGGTAAGTATGATGAATGGAAGAATACTAATTTAGTATACGATGCTACTTGGTTTTTAGATGGTGTGATGGAAGAGTTTATACAACGCGCTAAGAATATGCGAGGTTTTGAAAATGCCATAAGATCAGCTACTAAAGGTAGAGCTATTGGTCTTGGTGTATTAGGATGGCATACGCTATTACAAAAGAGTGGAATAGCATTTGAAGGTCTTTTAGCGCAGTTTAAGACGCGTGAAATATTTTCAAAGATTAAGATAGAAACTGAGAGAGCTTCTAGGGCACTTGCGGAGACATATGGCGAGCCCTTATGGTGTGTAGGTACTGGAATGCGAAATACGCATTTAAGAGCTGTAGCGCCAACTGTATCAAATAGTAAATTAGCAGGTAATTTGTCACCAGGTATAGAACCTTGGGCTGCAAATATATTTACTGATCAGTCTGCTAAAGGAACTTTTATTAGAAAAAATCATGAACTTAAAAAAATACTTAAAAAGATTGGTATTGATACTAAGGAAACTTGGGATCAAATTCTGGAAGATGGTGGATCCATTCAAGGAATTAAAAAACTCGATGGATGGTTTTACGATCACCTCGGAAGATTAACTGAAGAATCTGAAGAAAACGAACCAGTAAAGAATGTGTTTAAAACATTTAAAGAGATTAATCAACTAGAATTAGTTGGTCAAGCTGGGATACGTCAAGATTACATAGATCAATCAGTTAGCTTGAACCTAGCTTTTCCTGCAGAGGCAGAACCTAGGTGGTTAAATAAAGTTCATTTCGAAGCTTGGAAGCGAGGAATTAAAACTTTATATTATACAAGAACAGAATCTGTTCTAAGAGGAGATATAGCTGCAAGAGCTATGGATCCTGATTGTATTTCTTGCGACGGATAAATTAATTAAAAACAATTATGGCACAAAAATTTACATTCGCTGACGCGAAAAAAAGAATAAAAGAATTAGAAAATCAAGTTGAAGCTGCTACTGTGAAAGCAGGCAACGTAATACTTGATACATCTGACAATGTATTCACTAGTAAAGAACTAAATAAAATTAAGTTTTTAGAACTATGGGCACTACTTGGCCCTATAATTGGTATAGTTATAGGACTTATTGTAGGATAATTAATGGGGAGCTTACCGTAATGGTTTGCTCCCCTTTTTTTATTTAAGAATTTTTCTTGCTTCTGTCTGTAAACGGAGGATAAAGAAATTTATTTAATTGAGAATTATCATTAGGATCAGCTACTTTACTATATATTTGTTTACTGTTAGCTACTAACAAATCTTCTTCTGAGTTTTTTTGCTCATTCATAGCTTGATTTATAGCTGTTGAACCTAAACTAGTTTTTCTTTCATTCATAATAATTATTTTTAATGTTTGTGAGCAACTTTTTCCCAAGGAAGACTGTGATCTCCTTCGACTTTTGCTTTACCGTTATGCATTATTTTACCGTTGTTTCTTTCGTATTTTTTTTTACCGTAATAAACAAAGCCTTCATCATAATCAAGTTTACCAGATGATATTTCTTTCTGATGAACTTTTTCATGTCTAATTACTTCTTTACGTTTTTCTTTTGAAAGACCTTTGGCTACTACAATGCTTCCATCTCTGTTAGCTTCGCCCAAAACTCCTGCCTCTAAAGCTTTTATTGGAGTTTTTTTATCCTCTTTAGCTTCTTTAGCTTCTTCTTTTTTACGTTTTTTAACTACTTTTTTTATAGACTTTTCAAGACCTTTAAAAGAATCATTTTTAGCTCTGGCTTGATTTGTTTTTCTGTCTGTAATACCAAGTTCCCATTCGCCCCAACCCATCATTAGAGCTATTCGTTGCCAAATAGCATTTTCATTATTAGTTGATTCTACTATATTATTTAACTTTTTCAAAACTCTATCTGCAGGTATATTTACAAATGCAGATACAACTTTAGCTATAGCCATAAAAGCAGGATTATCTAAAGCAACACCTTTATCTCTTATTTTTTTAAGTTCTTGCTTGTAAGTAAATGTTCTACCTGCTGACTGTAACTTTTTAAATTTAGAATCTATAGGTGGTGAAACAGTAAACAACTTATCAGCTACCTTAGTATAGTCAGGTCTTTTTTTGTCATTTTGCCTTTTTATTTCTAATGCCATGTTTTTAAGCATAGCAACAAAAGCACCAGCAACTCCAGACCCTCTTAAAAAAGTATCTACAGTACTATTGGCTATATTAAATGCTGCTTGATCTTTTCTTGAATTTTGAAATTCATCATCGTCATCAGAAAACAACATACCAAACATAGCTTGTTGCAATGTTGTAAATATTATATTCTGAACAGCACCATAGTATAATATCTTAGATACATTTGATTTCCAGTCCCCTCGACCCGCTGCAAGATCCTGAACGGCTCTTTTAGTTAATCTAGTGTATTGTATAGGCGTATTAGCAAAAGCTAATATAACGCGCCCTAATGAACTTGCTTGCTCCATACTTACTCTTGATGGATCAGATGATTGTTGAGACTCATTAGAAGAATCTCTAAAATCTGAAAAAGCCTGCTTTTCAGCATCAGCCTTACTTAAACCAGATTCAACTAAAGAATTAACCCTGTTTCTGTAAAAAGTAGAACCACCTGATGCTATAGCAAAACTATCAGCTATCTGTGTAGGTAAAAATCCTTTTTTAAGTAACCAAGATAAACCAGCTCTAACTTTATTAGTAGAACCAGCTGCTTGTTGAGCAATTTCATCAGCATTTACATCTGTTTTTAATCCAGATCTTCTTTGTTTAAGAAAATCAGAATTAAATAAATAACTAAAGTCAGACCAGTATTGTTTTTGATTAGCAAAAGCTTTAGCGGCTGCTGCAGGGTTATTATCAGACCAGTTTATAAAGTTTATAGAAGATATTGTTTGTAGAATAGCAGATCTTTGATTAAAGAACATAATAGTACCTACTGAATCATTAACCCAGTTTAACCAATTATTTGTTATTCTATTAGCACCAGAAGGTCTGTTTCTACCTGTCTTCATTCTATACAAAGAATCATCTAAAGCTTCAATATATTTGTCACCAAAAGTAGCGCGTAGCTTATTTTTGTTGTCTTTCGTATAAACATCATCAATAGCTTGCTGCCAAGGAGCTAACATTTCAGATCTAGTAGTAGTATTAACATGATTAACTAAATCAGTTGTTATAGTTCCAGCTAACCAACCTTTTGTTGGATCAGGATATCCATTAATATTAAGAGCACTAACTTGATTAGCAAAAGCCTTAAGTTCAGGATTATTTTCAACATAATCAGTTAATGCTTTTATATCTTTTTTAGATAAATCACTTGGAACAGCACCTTTTTTATTCCAAAGATAAACTCTTGCAGCATCTTCATTAGAAAAATCACGTACAGCTTCTTTACTTAAATTAGCTGGTGTGTCTTTTATTTGTTCTTTTATTTGCTTCCATTCTATCATGGCAGCTTGTTTAGAAGATTCAAAAGCTGTCATACCATCATTATAAGGAGACATAACATTATCTTTCCACCATTTTAAATCTTTATTACCTTGCTTACCTTTACCTAACATAGGATAAATTAAACCTAAAAAGTCTTCGGCTGAATACGGTACAAAAGCTTGAAAACCTTTTTTAGCACCCATTTTAGCTGCTCTAGCTTCAGAATAAATAGCTTCAGATTTTATACCTTTGTTTTTTTCTAACATTTTGTTAAATTCTTTACTCAAAGGCGCTTGAATTTGAGATATACCATCTCCATCTTCATAAAAAGTTCTACCTTTAGAAGCTAATGTTTTTTGTTTTTTAGCTATTCCATTTGCTTTAACTCCATATTGTTCTTCTATAGTTAAACCATTTATTCCCATTAAAGAGGAAGGATCTATACCACCATCAAAAACAGCAACAGTAGGATTAAAATATCTTTCTAACCAACTGTTTGAAAAAACTTTCCATCCTTCTGGCATACCTAGTCCTAATCCAGCATCATTTAATTTATAATTAAGAGATTTATCTAAAGCAATAACTTTATAATTTCTTTGTACAGCTTTTAAATCTTGAGCAAAGTCTCTTCCAGAAAGAATACTGTCCATTAAATACAAATAAGCACCTGTTGCGGGCATAGCATGTTCAAATTCAAATACTCTATCTTTACCACCTTTTGGATTTAAAGATCTAGCAACAACTTCTGCTCCTAATCTATGCGGATGGTTTTTTAAATTACCAACTAAAGACATAAAATTACCAATAGATATAGCTGCATTTTTATCTTTAACTATTGCAAGATTTATTCTATTCCACATCTGATCCCAAATAGCGAGATTGTTTCTATTAAACTCAGCTGTTGTACCATTTTCAAAATTTCTTTTTTGAATTGCTTCTGTTGAACCAACCGCTTTTCCATTTTCGTAAAGTCTTCTAGTTAAATCAGTTACACCAACAAAATCTGGACCCCAATTCTTAAATTTATTTGAAGATTCTTTTAATAATTTTTTATATAAATCATTATTTTCATTAAGCATTTCTTTTGTAAAAGCCTTAGATACACCTCCTATAACTCTTTTACTAGGTGTTAACATTCCAGTTCCATTACCTGTAAAAATAAATTTTTTAGGAAACAAAGGAAATACATATTTTTCTAAATCTTTAACATATTCTTTTATTTGCTTTTTATCTTTTAAATCATATTTACCTCTTTTTAAATATTTTTGTAACAATAAATCTATATTACCAGATTTTAATCTAAATTCTCTATCTAATTCAGAAGCAGGTTTGTTTAGTGTACTTTTACTAGCTAATGGAAATCCTGATTTTTCAGTAAAAGATTTTGCTGTTTCTGGATTTTTCTTAGCTTCTGATATTCTAATTTTATTACTTACATCATCTAATATAGCATTGTATAATCCTTCATTTTTTCTATCAGCTCTAGTATTTTTAGCAAGACTTTTATCAGCAAAGTATTCTATCACATCTTCTTTAGTAAAACCATTATCCTGCCAATCTTCTAACAATTGTCTAGTATTTTGGTTTTTAGAAATCTCACGATTAGTTAAAAGTTCACCAACTTGATCCCAATTTTTGTTTATGTAATTATCAAAAACTTCGCCAGATTTTAGCATTTCTTGTTTTATAGCTTGACCAACGTTTAATTGTTCTTTTGCACCGTCTTTGTTTGTTTTAAAGAAAGAAGAAGGTGAATTTGCTACTGCTCTTGAAAATGCTTTATTACGTGCTGTTGTTTTTTTCTTATTAGTTTTTGGAATAACAACTTTTTCTGAAGCTTTACCCATTTCTTTTTTAGCCTTTGGATTTGTCAAAGCCTGTTCAGCTGCTAAAGTATTATTTTCAAAACTTTTAACAATATCTTCAACTAAAGCAGTTGGTAATGTTGATTGTTTTTCATTAATTCCTATTTTATTAGTTTTAGATTCAATATTTTCATTACTAAACAAAGCTTTCGCTTGAGGAGTATCAATAGATGTTTCTTTATTTTTCTTTTGACTTTCTTTGAATAAATCTTTTCTAGCATCTAATTTTCCAAACCTAGTATTTGCAAATATAGATTCACCAAAACCTTCAATACCAACAGGCGTTCCATCGGCTCTTTTTGTTTCAGGATCAAATTTAATTAATCTATCTGTAACATTTTCAATTATTTTTTGACCTTCTTGTACACTTTCAGATCTACTTTTTATGTAATTGTTTATAGCTCCATCTTGTTTTACTATAGATTCATACACTTTATTAAAAACCCTAGGATTTTGAAAATCTTCTTTAGTTTTTACTGTATTTGGTATTAATTTGTTTATAGATTCTAATAAAGGTTTAGATAATGTTGATTTGGAATCTTGAGATTTTGTTTTTTGTTGTTCATCTATAACGCCACCTTTTATTATCGCTTTTTTACCACCTTTTAAAACTTTTTTATTAAAATCTTTAACAAATTCAAAAGCTCCTTCAGGATTATTAATATTAAGATTAGCAGCTGATTCTTTGCCTATTATAGAATTAACAGTATCTCCAATTATATTGCTAATATTTTCAAAAAAGCCAGTATCTTTAGATGTTATTACGCCTTCATATATTGCATCACTTATAGCAGTTAATATTTCTTTAGACTGCTCTTGACCTTTTTCATAAGTATTTATTTGATTTAATATGTTATCTTTTTGATCTTCTGTTATTTCACCAGTTAATATTGCGTTAGAAAGAGTAGAATCTAAAGATTGTTGTATTTCATTATATTGATCTTCTGTAAATCCAGCAGAATCTAAAGCAGCATGTATATACTCATGCACAGCAGTTCCTTTGTTAGCAATTGGTGCTCTTTGAGTAAAAACACCTATTGTTTTAGTTTCTGGATCAAAAAAACCATTTTTAAATTCACTTCCTTGACTAGTTTCTGTTATAGTTGCATTTTCTGCTATTAATTCAGCTTGGCTTTGATCTAAAACAGTTCCATCTTCCAGTTTAATTGTTTTAGTAGCATCTCCTTCCTTAATAAATGTTTTTATTAAATCAACATCCATTTCAGTAACACCAACAATAAGATCAGCAAATAAATCTTTTTTATTTGATTCTTTTATTTTTCTAAGACCGAGATCTGACTGAATTTCATTTCTTCTTTGATCTCCTTCATCTAAGCCTTTTATTACTTTTTGTTTTTTAAACCTTTGATCGTTCTTATTAATTATACCTCTTCTTCTTTCTTGTATTGTGTCAAATTCAGTTTGAAGACCTTTTCGTATTAAAGATTTATCTGATTCACTTGTGCTTGGATCATTGACAATTTCAACCCATTCTGTATTCATAGCTCTTGATCTTCTATCAAGTTCCATAACTTCTTGTTGCTGTTCAAAAGGTAGTTTTAAAAATCTATCAATTGTTATATCTTGATCTCTTTCTACTTCACTTATAAGTATATCTCTTTGCTCTTTTGCAGCTTTTTTAGTTACTTTATTATCTTCAAGTATTATAGACTGAAGTCTATCTATTTCAGTTAACTGTGTTTTTAATTTTGTTTTATCTTCTTTAGTTGATATAACATCTAAAACAGCAGCTCTAGCTATATTTGAAGCTGGAATTAAACTTAGTCCACCACCAGTTAAAACGGCGGCTGCCATAGCTTCATCAACTCCTTCGAATAAACTTTTATCTGCATTTGTTAATATTATATCTGCAGAATTTTGTGCAACTTGTGTTAGTCCTTCTGATAAAACCTCTCTAGTTATACCAGCTGGTATTTCTTTTAAAGCCTGAGTTATTCCGCTTGCTATACCTTCATTGAAAGCTTTTCCAGGAAATGCTTTTCTAAACCTAGTCATTTTATTTAATATAGCTAAAGATCCAAATTGTTCTCCTACAAGTTCAGCTCCACCATATATAGTTGCTGTTCCAAATTTAACTAAATTACTAACCTCTGAAGCTTCCTTATAACCTGCAATTTGTTTTTCTAAAGATTCTCTTTCTCCTGGTAAAAAACTATTTTTAGTTATTTTATCTTCAAGACTAGCTTGTAATCCAGGTAATCTTTCGTCTGCTTCTTTTTTTGCTAAAGCAAATTCAGCTAATCTACCTCCATAACCCATTGCTCCAAATAAAGCCATACCTGAACCAGGTACGACAGTTGAAACAGCCATTACAGCAGCTGAAGCGCTAAAGTCTATCCAAGTATCTCCAAAGAAATTACCAAAGTCATCTATATTTCTTATATTGCCTACTTCTATTTTTTTTGGTAAATATTCAGCTATATAAGAATCTAATTCTTCTTTTTCTTTAATTAGATCTTTCGATAAAGCTCCTTCTTCTAAAGTTTCTAATTGTTCAGGAGTTGCTAAAATTCCAGACTCTCTAAGCATGTCAACAGTACCAGTTGCAGCCATAGCTATATCATAACCTGTGCTTTTTAAAACAGCTCCTATTCTATTTGACGCAGAATAATCAACTTTATAAGCGTCAATCATTACTTGTATATCTTTAAGATCAACTCCTAAATCAAAATAATTATCACTATCTTTTTTAAGTTGTCCTATTAAAACATTAGCTTCATTTATATTATTATTTATAAACTCAGGATCGTCATTATTAGCTTTACTAGTTTCTATAGATACCAGTAATTTGTTTAAAGCATCAACATTATCTTTTATTGGAATTTCAAGCTTTTTTTGTTGAGATTTTGCATAAACTTTATTTGCTTCTTCTCTTTTAGCAACAAACTTACGCATGTCAAGTTTGTTAATGTCATCATCAAATTCTCTAACTGCTTGTTCTTGAATACTTGCAGATTCTTTTTTTATGCTTTTTAATTCATCTTCATTAAAAGTTACATTTCCTGTATCTTTTAATTCTTTATATAATTCTATAGATCTTTTACTATGTTTATTTATTCCTGAAAGTGGATGAAATTCATATTTTAACTTATCTACTACTTTTTGAGTTTGTTCTGCAATAACATTTTCTTCGTTATTTAATATTTTTTCTCTACCCTCTTGATCTTCTTTTATTTGATTCTCAAAATTTTCAATTTCTTTTTTATCTTTTTCATTAAAAATTATTCCGTGCAATTGCGGGTCTATTTTACTAAGACCTTCTGTTTCTTTAAATATTAAATATTGTTCAGAATAACCTTCTGGATTTTCTGGAGTTATATTTTCTTTACTTCTTATTCCTTCTAATCTACCTGATTTGTATTTTTTTCTTAAATTAGTTAAATATGGAATTTCAGGAGTATCTCTTTCTCTAATTTCTTCGTCACTTAATTCTGGTTCTTTCGAAACATCAACATTTTCTGAAATCTCAGTTTCTTTTTCTAAATTAGGTTGAGTTAAAATACTTTCAGCTGTTTCTTCTTTAACATCTTCAATTTTCACACACTGACCATCTATGTTTTCAAAACCTTCTGGACAAACTATATCTTTTAATGGACTTCTAGTTTTTTTATTATTATTATAACCACATTCATGGCATGTGTAAAGGTCATTTCCTCCATCAGAAACTTTCCAACTATGATCGCATTTTTCGCAGTTTATTTTACTGCTATCTTTTTTATGATATCTTATAACTTTTGCAATATTAGATTCTGGCTCCTTGGCCGCTATCATTTTACTTACAATTGTTTTTAAACTCATTAAGAATATTTTTTAATTAAATCAGCAGCAGAAAGCGCTTTCATTGTTAAAGGTGAATTTTCTGTTTCTTCTACGCTTTCTTCAACAATTTCTGTATTTTGTTCTGCTTCAATTGGATTACCTGCTAAATCCATAGTTGGAGCTTCTGTAGTTTTTTCAGTCATTGTTTCCGATACTTCACCTTGCGGTGTTTGCATAATTTCTGTTTGTTGATCTTCTACTGTTGTTCCTTGAGATAATTCAACGTTCTTATTTGCAGCTATATCTGATGCTTGGTTTTGGGCATTTAAAGCTATAGTATTTGGATGAGGTTTAGATTGTCTTTGATACTTACCACCTATGTATTCATTAAGACTATCGTAAGCTTTAGCCTCTGCAGCGTTCTGCCAGCTTCTTCCATTTTCATCAGTATAATTAACATCTTCAGCTAAAGCTTTTATTTCATCTTGAGGCATGTTTAAATGATCTCCTAAGTATGATCTTATACCTTCTGGACCAACGCTTTCTAAAGCATCTCTAGTAAAACCTAATACTTCTTTTTCATGCTCACCATAATCTCCTGAATCGTATATAAGTTGTCCTTGTTCATCAAGTCTAGTTATAGGTATACCGTTTTCATCTAAACCTAAGTTTTGAACGTAAGGATCAACTAAAGTATTTATAGGTTTAATCTTAACAACAGGCAAAGGTATATTTGTAAAATCATAAATATTAACATCAAATTTTCCTTTACCAGAATGATTAGCTTTACCTTCCATTTTAACTCTACCATCTTCGTCTAAAGCTAATTTTACATCGCCTTTATCTATAGCTTGTAATACAGCTTCATTATGCTGATCCATACCATAAGATAAAGTACCATCTTTTAAAGCTTTATTGTATGCTGCCAAGTTTTTTTCAACTGTTTTTGAAAAATTACCAAGATTATCAACCATTTGATTAACCATAGCCATGTCAGCAGCAAATTCACCATTACTTATATCTCCTTTGTTTTTTTCATTAACAAGATTACTTGCGCGTTCTACTATATTTCTAGCCACAGCTTGAGTTTGAACTCTAAAAACGCCTTGAGGAGTAGGGTTTTCTTGATTTAACTTATCTTCAGCTGATTTTTTAAACTGTCTGTCATATTCTACAGTTCTTGCGGCTTTTATTATCTGTTGCTCAGGATTGTCTTTTCTAGATGCTTCTCTAGGATTATATTGTTGCATACTAAATACTTATTTGTTTAATTTTAATTGCCAAACATGGTGTTTCCAGTCATTGCTTTTGTTACATTAAATGGATCTGCAAGGATTTGAGGTAAACTTCTTTGATTTTGTTTAGCAGCGTCTCCAGTTGCTTCTATTTGCGAGAGAGCATCATCACTTTCATTTAGATTATTTAATTCAGTTGTGGAAAGATTAAGTAAATCATTAGTTTGTCCATACTGATTTTCATTAGCTTGAGTCTGACCTTGTGCTTGTGATAAATCAAACTGAGTTTGAGTTTGAGAATTTTGAGCTAAAGCATTGTTAAAAGCACCTGCATTTGCTGCATTTGCGTTTTGTAAAGCACCAAATGATGCCATTCTTTCTGCATTAGATTGACCAGCATTGAATTTATTTAAATCATTTTCAGCGCTAAACATGCTAGCATTTCTTTGATTTGTTTGACCTGCGTTAAATTGACTAGCTTGATTTCTTGCTCCTGCACTAAATTGCATAGCTTGATTTGCAGATTGAGCTCCAAATTGTCTTTGAGTATTTGTTTGCCCTACATTGAACTGAGATTGACCTAAGTCAAAACTAGAAGCTGTATTACCTTGAGCTAATAAATCTCTTTGTAAACCTTGTTCACCTTGAGCTCTCAACTGTTCATTAGACTTAACTTGTTTGTCAATGTCAGCTGCAATACCTTGTTTAGATTTGGCCGCAGCAGCGGCTAAAGCAGTTGCGCCACCTGCACCAGTACCAGCTTGAGCAGCTAAGTCTTGAGATGCTGCTAAAGATTGATCTGCTTCTTGAGCGGCCATTTCAGCACCAGCTGTTGAAACTTGAAGGTTATTAAAAACATTACTAAGACCAGTGTTTGCACCTCTTTGAAGTTGACCAACATTAGTATTGCCCGCTGAATATGTGTTACCAGTATAACCTTCTGCGGTAGCTCGTTCGTTTTGAGCATAGTTAGCCATTTTAGCTTGAGCAGCTTTACCGCGAAAGTCAGAATCACGAAGACCATCTTCACCAACTTGATTAAGCATTTTTAATTGGTCTGTATCTATTGTACTAGCACTAAGACCTGAATAAAAATCTTCAACTTCAAAATCTCTAAGTGCTTGCTCATCAAGATCATAAGCATTTTGAGCTTCTATCAAATCGCCTTCATTTTCAGCTCTAGTATCGGCTGCAACATTTCCAGCCGCAATTCTATCTCTTTTTTTGTTTCCCATTATAATTTCTTTATTAACTCGTAGGCAGGCGTATCCCACTTTTCGTAACCAGCCTCTAAATAGTACTCAAGCATATAACCTTCTTGAGCCCATCCAAATACATATTTATAACCTAATTCTTTAGCAAAATTTGAAACAAAATTTGTCAATAATTGCAAAGCTTGTTTTCTGTCATCATCTCTATAACTAACATCTGATATAGCTGCTGTTGGTAAAGCACAATTTGAATTTGTCATACCTAACCACATAGCTGCTATTGGATGTTCACCTTTACAAACCATAAATCCACCTAATCCTGATCTTTTTTCTTCATAATCTCCTACGTCAAACGCTCCTGGAAGAAAATCTCTAAAATTTTCTCCATCTAGCCAAGGCGTTTGGTTAAATGATTTCCACCATTTTGGTAAAAATTCCCAATCAGTTTCTTGTAGTTTTCTTACTTGTAATTTCATATAATATAATTTAATTTTACTGTGACGAATAGACTGACTGTGTTGTTAAAGCAAATAATTCTTTTTTAACACTAGCGTTAGCTATTGGTAGTTTTAATTTGATAGTTGCGTAAGCACCTTTTATACCGCTTACTATTTGATTTCCATTAGCAACAACTGCTCCAGAAACAACCACAAATGATGGTTCTTCTGAAGCTATTGGAGCAAAATATTTGCCTTCTTTTTTTATAAAAGGTAAAGTTACTAAATTTGCCATATTATATTGCTGCTTGTGTTACGGTTATTGTTATATTACTAATAGCAGGTGTAATTCTTGTATTTGAATTAGAAACTACTATAGTTGTTGTTCTAGTTGCTCCAGTGTTATTTTCTGTTGCACCAACTGTAAAAGCTGAACCAGGTGTTAATATTTGAGTACTTGGACCTACACCACCTAAACTAATCCAAGATGGATTACCAATTGGATCAGCTTTTCCGTCTACATTCCATGTATTAGGAACATTAACATTAGTTCCTAATTTAGGTAAGGCTATTGTTGTTGGTATTGCTCCTAACGTTGCAACTGCGGCGCCTGCTCCAGATTGAGTTGGAGTTGCTTCAGTATTAGCTAATAACACAGGAACCGTACGCGTAATAGTTAATATACCATCACCACCAGTATTTGTAGCACTATTAAAATTATCTAAATCTTTAGTACCAGTAGTACCAGAAACATCATAAGCAATACTAAAACTATTTGTAGTTAAAACTTCAGTGGCTAGACAAGTGTAAACTATTGTTACTGTTCTTGTACTCGCATTGGCAAATGGTGAAACATAATAAGAAGTATTTATAGCAGTTCCACTTGGAGTTGTCATTGAAGTTAATGCATTTACTGGTACATTACCTTGCCTCCATATTAATTGATATTCTTCTGTAGCGGTACCACCAACTGTTATTATACCAGCCGTAGCCGCGTCAGTAACGGTAACTGGAAACTTATACTGTAAATTATTACCAATTCTTGTTACTATTGCAGATCCTATAGCTGCACTAGCAGGCATTCCGCTTGTATTTACAGTTATATTGCTTTCTAAAACATAATGATTACTTTGTGCCGTTGTAGTAAATATAACATCATTACCGCCCTCTGTATTAAATACTTGAGAAGCAGGAGTTATTCCACCTAAAGCTATTGTTTCTTGTGTGTTAACAGTTAATAATGCAACTGTAAATGCTAATGGCGGTCCTATACCTGTTATATTCAATGTTTGAATACTATTATTACTTCCAACAGTGTGATTTACTAAGAAAACTAATTCTTCATTTGTTATAGCACTTGGATTTGTAACCGTTAAACTACTTCCAGATGCTTGAGTTAAAACAACTTGATTTACGTTTGTGAAAGCAAATTGAGAATTTAAAGGAGTTACAAATATAGCCCATTGAACAACTGCGTTTTCTTTAGCTATAACTGTATTAGCTCCAGCAAATATAGAATTTGCAGCTGCGCCTGTCAATTGCAACGTTGTAGTAAATGTAGTTGCTGCTACGGGTATTGGTCCAACTGAACTTATATCTGTTTCTATGTATTCTAATTCCCAGCCAGTATCGCCTTCATAATCTAATGTATTAAATTGCTTAACAACAGAAGGAGCATCGTTAAATATAGGTATAACATAAGACTCAGTTGTACCAGTTCCGTAAAAATTATTACGAGTAACGTTCTCACTATGATGTTGCCATAAATCTCCTCCATTAAAAG
>Ga0209482_1000700_pt1 | contig 27387 bp, 20 predicted proteins | sample CoawatmetaG10DNA_FD_187512 | JGI IMG/M metagenome (GOLD analysis project Ga0209482, IMG submission 187512) | Marine microbial communities from the West Antarctic Peninsula - Coastal water metaG104-DNA (SPAdes) (version 2) | ecosystem: Environmental > Aquatic > Marine > Coastal ...
TTTCTTCTTTGCCCATAAGTGTTGCTAGCTCCTATACATAAAAGTAAAATAATAAAGTATTTAATTTGTTTCAGCATTTAGCCCCTAAACGATAAGAATATTATTTTATTGCAATATATAATGAAACGATTCCAAATGTTAGGGGAATGTGTTTGCATTCTTTAAATCCTACTTTATCAAGTTCAGTTAAAAAATCATTTCCTGATGGAAAGGCCGAAACTGAATCTGGCAAGTAAGTGTAAGCATTTTTGTCTTTTGAAATAATACCTCCAATGAAAGGCAATATATGATGAAAATATAGATTATAAAACTGTTTTAAAGGAAAATGAGTTGGCTCTGATGGTTCAAGTATAGCTACTCTACCGCCTGATTTCAGTGTTCTATACATTTCTGATAGTCCTTTGTTTAAGTCTTCAAAATTACGTACCCCAAAGCCAGCAGTTATTGCATCATAACTATTATTCTGAAAAGGTAATTTTTCCGAATCAGCCAATTGTAACTGAATTCTATTAGAAAGTCCTTTTTTAGTTATTTTTTCAACTCCAACGTCAAGCATTCCTTGTGAAATATCAATTCCTGTAATATTAGCATTTGTATATTTTGAAGCACTAATAGCAAAATCACCAGTTCCAGTAGCAATATCAAGTATTGTGGCTGGCTTATTATTTAGTTTTTTAATAGCAATTTTACGCCAGATATTATCCATTCCTAAGGATAATGTATGATTCAGAAAATCATAACTACCCGCAATGTTATCAAACATTTTGGTTACTTGATTTTTCTTTGTTTCTGTGTTATTGTAAGGAGTAACTTTAGTCATTAACTAATGTGTTTTAAAGCTTCTTTAAGTAATTTTTCTTTATTGATAGGTACAACTCCTACCTCTTCACATACTATACCGCCTGCTAATGTAGAAAGCATGGAAAGGTCAGGATAATCCATGTTTGAAGCAAGACAAAGTGATGCTACAGAAACAACAGTATCTCCAGCACCAGAGACGTCAATAATATTTCTTTTAAAAGCTGGAGTATGCTTATATTCCTTCTCAGAATTAATACATATTCCTCTTTCTGATAACGTAAGTAAAATTCCTTTTGCAGAAAGTTGGTTTCTTAGTTCTGTTGTAGCTTTTTCAATTTCAGTAATATTATTAGGATCAAAATCAACCTTCATTCCTGCTTTTATTTCTGCTAAGTTGGGTTTAAATATTGTACAGTTTTTATAAGAGTTAAAGTTTAGCTTTTTAGGGTCAACAATGGTAGGAATTCCTCTTTCATTTGCAGTAGCTATTACTCCTTCAATTATTTCAGGAGTAAGTACTCCTTTATTATAGTCTTGTAAAATAATAACATCAATATCATTCATTAAACTTATAGTAAGTTTTAAGAATTCTTCTACTTGAACAATAGGGGAGGTTTCTTCTTCATCAATTCGTAATTGTTGTTTATTTTCAGCTATTACTCTTGTTTTAATTGTTGTTTTTCTATTTTTAGTAGAAAAGATACCTTCTATTGAGAGGTTTGATTCTTTCATTAGTTTCTCAAACAAAACACCTCTTTCACCAGTGCCTATTACTGAACACAAGATAGGATTAGCACCAAGAGATTTTAAGTTAAGAGCAACATTTGCTGCTCCTCCTAATCTGTTCTCGTGTTTTTTTACTTCAACTACTGGTACAGGAGCTTCTGGGGACATCCTATTTACTTCTCCCCACAAGTATGAATCAATCATAGCATCTCCTATAATGAGAACTTTTTTATCATTAAATCCATTAAGTAATGTTTTGAAATCCATTAATTTAATTTTGCTAATTGTAATTTAATTCTTGACATTGCCTCCATTAACTTACCATCAGCTGCAGCATAAGAAACCCTTACGCATTCAGGATTTCCAAAAGCATCACCAGCTACAAAAGCAACATGTGCTTTGTTTAGTAAATACATGCAAAAATCATTTGCATTATTTATGGTTGTATTATCAACTGACTTTCCAAAATAATAACTTACATCAGGGAATACATAAAATGCTCCTTGTGGAACATTGCATTTTATACCTTTAATACTATTTAACTCATTTAAAATCATATCTCTCCTTTTAAGGAAAGTAGCTTTCATTTCAATAGTAACTTCTTTTGGGTCAGCAAGCATAGCTGTTTCAGCTGCCTTTTGTGCAATAGCACAAGTAGCGGAAGTAATTTGTCCTTGAATTTTATTGCATGCTTTAGCTACCCAAAGTGGTGCTCCAACAAAGCCAACTCTCCAACCTGTCATTGCGAATCCTTTAGAAACACCATTTACTGTTATTGTTCTATCTTTCATACTAGCAATTGTTCCCATTGAAAAGTGAGCCTCAGTAAAGTTTATGTGCTCATAAATTTCATCAGCAACAACATAAATTTCAGGATATTTTTCCAGCATTTTTGCAATTGCCTCTAATTCTTCTTGGGTGTAAACTGTTCCGCTTGGGTTACAAGGTGAGCTGAACATTAATAGTTTTGTTCTTGGTGTAATTGCAGCCTCTAATTCTTCAGGGGTAACTTTAAAGTCAGTAGCAATAGTTGAAGGAACTTCAACAGGAACACCTTCCGATAACTTGATGATCTCGGTATAACTTACCCAGTAAGGACAAGGTAAAAGCACCTCATCACCAGGATTTAATAAACTCAAACATACATTTGCTAAGGATTGTTTAGCTCCAGTAGAAGTTACAACCTGGTCAGCTGTATATTCTAAATTATTATCCCTTTTAAATTTTTTAACAATAGCGTTTCTTAGTTCAGGTAAACCAGGTACTGGAGTGTAGTGAGAGAAATTATCATCTATTGCTTTTTTTGCTGCTTGTTTAATGAAATCAGGAGTATCAAAATCAGGTTCACCAAGGCTTAAAGCAATTACATCATGCCCTTGCTCTTGTAACTCTCTACTCATCCTTGCCATTGCCAGGGTTGCTGATTCTGCTAATCGATTTAGCCTGTCTGATACTTTTGTCATGCTTTTTGCTTGTAGTTTTTAAAAGTTGTCAAATATAGTGAATAGTTGTCGTTTGCTAGTCACTTGTTTTTAGATTTTGTTTTGGATATTCAATTTATTAGTTTTGAGTCATGAAAATTATAAAATCTAATAAATACTCAGTAGAGTATGTTCGTATAGCAGATAAAAAACACTTGATCTAAACTAATAAAATCACTAACTTATTACTTTACTGTTTATAATTGTATTTACGCAGAGATGGAAAATATTTTTCTAATAATCCGAATTATCACTTTCACTTACATCATCATTTTTAATACCAGATTTTTTCATTGATGATTTGAAATTAAGTTTACCAAATGTATACTTAAAACTGATTCCTATAGAACGAAATGTAATAATTCTTTCAGATCTTTGCCTGAAATTTCCCCCATTAATTTCTGTTAAAAATATTTTTTTATCTTTAAAAGGTTCAATTATTCTTATTCCTAGAGAACCTCTTTTATTTTTAAATTCTTTTTTAACTCCAAAACTCATCATACTAAAAGATGTAGAATTTCCTTGAATTGTTTGGTTAGGAGATCTAAAAAAACCCCAACATTCAGCTTTCCAGTGATCTCCTATGTTATAGCTACCGCCAAAGTTATAACTGTATAATAAAGAACTTGTTAAGGAAATTGGTTGGCCATCAATCATTCCGTTTCCTTTATACTGATACAGGTTAAATCCTGTACGGATATTAAATTTATCAAAACGTAGCGAACCAAAATAATTAATTCCATAATTAGTGCTTGAGCCAATATTTTCATACCTACTAGTTGTAATTCCATTTCTAATACTTGAGTAGCTTTCTATTATGTCACTAGTATTTTTAATGTATAAGTTATAGCTACCTTGATATTTTCTGCCAAATTGATTATAGCCCATTTCTATTTGTTTAGCATTAGCAGGAGTTAGTTCTGGATTTCCTTCAGTTGTGCTATAATCATTAATTTTTATTGTATTTGGATTTATATTTTGAATTCCAGGTCTTAATATACGATTACTGTAAGACAATTTTAATGATTTAGTTTTACTAAAATTCTTTGAAATAGTTATATTTGGTAAGATATTACCATATTTATTTCCTTTAAAATCACCATTAATTATTGTGTATTCGTATCTGACGCCTGTTTTTAAACCTATATCATTATTAAATAACCAATCACTAGAAATGTAAGTAGATAGTACCTGTTGCTTATAATTAAAAATGTTTTGAGGAGAAGAATAATTTGTAAATTCTGAAACTGTTGTACTAACTAACTCTCTGTCTCTATTAATTAATTTAGCTCCTATTTCTAATTTATTATCTTCCATAAAAGGATGAGTATAATCAGTTTGCAAAGTGATTTCTATTTCTTTTTCATCATTATATGTGCTGTACTGATTTATTTTTTCTTTCGAACTATTGATGTTGTCATCCCCTAAATCACCGCCAATTTGTAAAGAGATATTAAACTCTCTCTCATCATCATTCGCAAAAGTTTTAGTGTAATCTGTACTCCATTCTATATTTTTGCTTTCATTACTAGATCCTAAGAAGGATTTATAAATAATGGTATCGTTATTATTTGTTATAGTATTGTTATCACTAAATGATCCTCTACTTCCAAACCTAATATCTGACATAATGCTATTATAAGCATTAATATCGTAATACATATTTACAGAACCTCCAATTCCAACCCAATTACCAAATGTTTTACTAACTTGATTTAATACACTTGTATCACCATAGCTGTCCCAATCTTCTCTAAATAAATTAGATTCACCTTCTCTTGGCCAACTGTATCGTGCGCTAGCTCTTGCAGAAATACCAAATCTACCTTTTCCTAAACTAATGTTTGCAGATTGCTTATTCATTCTATTTCCAAATGAACCATTAACAGTACTTTTATAACCATCAATAACTTTTCTTTTGGTTATAATGTTAACAATTCCTGCATCTCCTTCACCATCATATTTGGCGCCAGGGCTAGTTATAACTTCAATGCTTTTAATTTCATCAGCTGGAATCATCTGAAGGGCTGTAGCTATATCAGAACTAAAAAAAGTTGACGCCTTTCCATTTACTAAAAATTTAATGTTTTTTGAACCTCTTAAACTTACTTCTCCTTCTAAATCAACAGTAAGTAGAGGAGTTTTTCTTAATACATCTGTCGCATCATTTAATCCTTCATTCATGTCGTTTTCTGCGTTATATACTATCTTGTCTATCTTAGATTCAAAGATTGGCTTTTGTTCTTTAATCTTAACTTCTGAAAGCATCTCATTATTAGAAATTAGTAATATATCGTTGAGCTTAATGTCTGGCTTTTTTTTGGTTAGTCCAAAATCAACATTTTGCATCTCATATCCTAAATAGCTCACACTAATTTTGTAGCTACCCGTTCGAATTTTATTCATACTGAATCTTCCTTTTGCATCCGAAATTGTACCTTCAATTATTTTATCCCACTTAGTGTTTGTGAGACTAATATTGGCGTATTCAAGTATTTCCCCAGTTTTGCTATCTACAATTTTACCACTAACATTTCCCTTTATATAATCTTTGGAGTTGTCTTTTCCAGAACCTTTATAGCTCCCACTTCCACCACCTCTTTCTTGTGCTAAAGTGAAAAAAGGGATAATCAGTGCAAAAAATATTATACGTTTCATCTATATGTTTTAAAAATAATTAGTCTCCAAATGTATATTTATTTAGTAGTAAAACTATACAAAAATATGTTTTATTTGATATTGCTAAAAAATATTGAAATAAAATAGGCTTAAATTTTGCATGACCAACCAAAACAAACTCTTTTCTTTGATTATTTCAGCAACACCTTCTGGCACTTGGTCTTCCCAATTTCCTTGTTCACAGTTTTTTATTTTCTTTAAAACTTCTCTAGAGAAAATACCTAAAACTCCAGGATTAAAGTCTAAATCTATTAATCTTCCGTTACTAAGTAAGTAGTTGTATAAATCTTTAATTCTTGGATGAATAGGGATATTACCACTATTTAATAATTCGGTTTTATCATTTGGTTTGTATGGGTATAAATAGAAACGAATGTCTCTTGTAAAGATAATTCCAAATGCTTCCATTATTCCTCCATTCAGATTTCTATAGTATTGTTCATCAAACATTCCTACCAAATTATCAACTCCAAGAATAAGTCCCATTCTTGATTTTGTAAATTGAGATAAATATTCTATTAGTTTATAATATTTTCTATAGTTAGATATCATTACTGTATATCCTAGTGAACAAAGGATGTCTACTCTATCTAAAAAATCCCTTTCATCAACTTCTCCTTCAGCTTTTAAATTACTAAGTGTAATTTCAAAAAGCAGTTGAATATTTTCTTCTTTTACTTTTGTGTTTTTCTTAAATTCTTTCAATCCTCTATCAAGCATATCAATATTAACCTTAGTGACAGGCCTAAAACTCCCCCTTATAGTTACGATATTTTTTTTATGTAAGATGTCAGAAGGTTGCTGATTCATTCCGTCAGGAGTAAATATGACTGCATTTGTCATACGTTCCTTTACTAAGGTAAGACTTAATAAACGATTATCAACATGATCAAAAGCAGGCCCTAGCACTTCAATCATATCTATTTGTACTTTATCCTTTGATAGATTGTCGTATAATTGCTTTAATATTTCTTTAGGATCTGTTTCATTAAAGCAAGCATGTAACATATTTGTCCCAATAATGCCAACCGTTTCTTGTTGTAGCTGAGCGTCAGGGTCATTCAGTAAAACATGAATAATGAAATCACTTGGTTTCTGATTAGGAGTTAACTGAAAGCGCAAGCCCATCCATCCATGCCCTTTTGTTGTTTTAGAATAATTAATAGTTGCTATTGTGTCGGCAAATGCAAAATAACGCGTATCTTTATAATTATCCTTATTTAATCGCTCCTCCAAAAGAGAGTATTCTTTTTGGAGCATTTTCTCTAATCTTGATTTACAAACATATCTTCCGTCTGGTTCTTTTTCATATATGGCATCAGAAAAATCCTTGTCATAAGCTGACATAGTTTTCGCAATTGTACCTGAAGCAGAACCAACTCTAAAAAAATTTCGTACTACTTCTTGACCTGCACCTATCTCAACAAATGAACCATAAATGGAATCATCTAAATTAATTGCAAGTGCCTTTTGAGCTGGTGAAAGAATCATGTTATTTTTATCCATTACTTGTTTCTTTGTTTTTTGCAAATTTATATAGATATATCTTTACAAAACAGTTATTATATATAATTTTACAAAAAACTTTAATTGGTTATGAAAATTACTATTTTAGGAACAGGAACTTCACAGGGTGTACCGGTAATTGCATGTAAATGTGAGGTTTGTATTTCCTCAAATTCAAAAGATAATAGATTGCGTTCATCAGTAATGATTGAGGTTGATGACCTTAATCTTGTAATAGATACTGGTCCTGACTTTAGGCAGCAAATGCTAAGAGAAAGGGTTATGAAGGTAGATTCTATTTTATTTACTCACCATCATAAAGACCATGTAGCAGGAATGGATGATATTAGAGCTTTTAATTATAAATCGAAAAGAGATATGCCAATATATTGTAATCATATAACTAGTGATGCTTTAAAATTGGAGTTTCCTTATATCTTTTCAGGTTTTAATTACCCTGGAGTACCAAAAGTAGCAATTAATGTTATTAAAAACGAACCCTTTAACATAGAGGGAACTGTAATTCAGCCTATTAAGGTTTTGCACTATAAGTTACCAGTTTTTGGTTTTAGAATAAAGAATTTTGTTTATCTAACTGATGTAAGTGAGATATCAGAAAAAGAGAAGGAGAAAATGAAAGGTGCTGATTTGATTATTTTAGATGCCCTAAGAAAAAAAGCTCATTTATCTCATTTTAATTTGGAGCAAGCATTGGCTCTTTTGGAAGAATTAAAGCCAAAGCAAGCTTTACTAACTCATATTTCTCACTACATGGGATTACATGATAATGTGAATGATGAGCTTCCCAATCATATAAATTTGGCTTATGATGGGCAAGTAGTAACTTTGAATGAGTAAGACTATAAAAAATGTGTTTGCATGAGAAAAAATTAAAATGTACTTTTGCAACAACAAAAATATATTATGAAAAGCAAAATTTTATTTATCATTTTAACTATAAGCACTAGTCTATTATACGCAACAAAACATGAGCATATTGACAAAAATGAAATTCGTTATTACAATGCTTCACCATTAGATGTAACTATACAGCAAAAACTAAGAGATGGTAATGTTTGGCAAGCATTTTTAACTGATAACCCAAATTGGTTTGTAATGTTTGATGAAAACAATAAACAACCGCATAAGGCATTTGGTGAGCCTATACAATTAACTGGAAGTTCTAATACTGATGTGTTAAATTTCTTTTCAAATACAACTTTTACTTTACCTTCTGATTTAAGATTTGTGACTAATAGTAAGAATGATAAGTATATCAATTTTGATTTCAATCAGTTTTATAATAATATTGAAGTTATTAGTAGTAAAGTATATGCTAAATTAAGTTTGGATAATAAATTGATTGCTTTTGGTCTTGATATTTATAATGATATTAATATTGATATTAATCCAATAATTAATGAAAACACAGCAATTTCTGCTGCACAACAACAAATTAACCAGCCAATAACGGATGTTTCTATTCAAGAAAAATTAATGATTCTTCCGATCCCTAATAATGGAAAGTATGAATATCACTTAGTATATGTTGTGAAATTTAAAACAAGAATAGAAGAGGGTCCAGCACATTACACTTGCTATGTGGATGCAAAGGATGCTACTTTGTTGATGCGTAAAAATGAAGTGATGTATGAAGCTCCACCTGCTGTTTCTTCAGTTTCTGGAGAATTATATACTACACATCCTTATAACCCTTCATCAGTTGAAAAACTAAAACATTTAAAAGCAAACAATCCAGCAACAGGCACTAATTATTATACTGATGCTTTCGGAAATGTAAATATTCCTTTAGGTATTGGAACGCAGATAAGGTATAAACTAGAAGGACTCTATTCAGATGTTCAGACGAATGGAAATACTCCTGATATTTATGCGGCACTTTCTGCAAGTAATACTATATCATTTGATAATTCTAATTCTACTATACAAGAAAGAACAGCATATCGTGCTGTTAATGAAATTCATGATCATTTTTTAAATATATTTCCTAATTATCCAGCTAATGGTTATTTAAATCAACCCCTAGAAACAAATATAGATGAATTTGGTACTTGTAATGCTTTTTTTGCCGGTACATCTATTAATTTTTATGAAGAAGGACTTTCAGCTAATGGTACAGATTATTGTGAAGCAACAGGTAAAATTGCTGATGTAGTTTATCATGAATATGGACATGCAATTAATAGTTATCGATATAATAATGGCTCTGGAATGCAAAATGGAGGATTAAATGAAGGTTTTGCTGATGTTTGGGCTTTTACGCTTACTGAGGATCCTATTTTGGGTATTGGTTTTTATCAGAATAATCCTTTGGGATATGTAAGGCGTTTTGATATTAACAAAAAGGTTTATCCCCAAGATTTAGTAGGAGAAGTTCATGCTGATGGTGAAATTATTGCTGGTGCATTTTGGGATACATATTTGAATTTAGGTGATATGCAACAAACAATCGACTTATTTAAATACTTATATGATAACGGTCCTGATGGAGCAAATGGTAACGAAGGTGTTATATTTACAGATATTCTATTAGAAGTGTTGTATGCAGATGATAACGATGCAAATTTAACAAACGGAACCCCAAACGATATTGCAATTGTAAGCGCCTTTGCTTTACATGGCATTACATTGATTTCTAACGCTGTCATTATTCACACACCAGTTGCTTCATCAATTGCTATTACAAACATACCTATTAATGCAAACATTCAGTTAACTTATCCTTGGGCTTTGGGATCAGTAGACTGCTATTACAGATTAAATACTGATACTAACTGGTCGCCTTTAGCTATGACTCAAACTGGGAGTAACTACATAGGACAAATACCATCACAAGTAGCTGGTAGTATTGTTGCATATTATATTTCTTTAGAAGATAATTATGGTTTTAGCTCTGGAATAACTCCTTTCTCAGCAAATAAAACACCAAATAATTTTGCTAATGTTCCTTATTTTATAATGATTGGTTATGAATTAGAAGAGGAAGAAGATTTTGATTTTACTATTGGTTTTTGGCAAACAGGTGATGCAAGTGATAATGCAACAACTGGTTTCTGGACAATTGGAACTCCAATAGGTTCATTTGTTAATCCAAATGATCCAAACACAATGGTGCAACCAGACTATCAGCATACACTAAACGGTTCTAATTGTGCATTTACAGGTAATGCAACTTCATCTAGTTCAAGTATAGGAGAAAATGATATTGATGGTGGACATACTACTTTATATTCACCAACATATGATGTTACAAATTATGTGAATCCAGCATTCAGTTATTGGAGATGGTTTACTAATAATACAGGAGCTGAACCTAATGCTGATTGGTGGCAGGTTTCTATTACTGGTGATGGTGTTAATTGGGAAAGTATTGAAAACAACCTTACTTCTGATACACGTTGGAGAAGATTTGCTTTTAGAGTTAAGGATTATATTAGCTTAAATAGTACACAGGTTAAATTAAGGTTTGTTGCTTCTGATAGTACAAACGGATCCTTAAGTGGAGGTAGTTTAGTTGAGGCTGCAATTGATGATTTATACCTTTGGGATTCAGCAGTCAGCACTTCAATTGATGAAAATGGCAGTATGTTAAAAGATAGAAATTTAGTAAAAATTACTGATTTACTAGGAAGAGAAATTGAAGTTGATAAGATATTAGGTAAAACAACTTTATTCTATATGTATGATGACGGTAGTGTAGAAAAAAGGATAATGTTAGATTAACACTTTTTAAATTTTCCGTTATTAAAGATAGCTAATGCTTTCCCTTTTAGCTTTTCTCCCAAGAATGGCGTATTATTCGATTTTGATCTTATATCTTCTTTTGTGAATTCCCATTCTAAATCAGGATTAAATAAAGTGATGTTTGCTGTATTCCCTTCTTTTAATGTAGCGTTATTTATCCCTAGTACCTTTCTTGGATTTATCGCTATCTTTTCAATTAGCTGACTTAATCCAAGGTGAGGAAGTAGGTGTTTTCCTAAAAGTCCAAATGCTGATTCTAATCCGATTATTCCATCTGCAGCATTATCAAACTCTACTCTCTTATGTTCTTCATCTTGTGGGCTATGGTCAGTTGTTATTACATCAATAGTTCCTTCCTTTAATGCTTTTATTAATGCTTTATTATCTTTTTTAGTTCTTAAAGGAGGCATTACTTTGTAGCGAGTATCAAAGTTATTAATAGCTTCATCTGTTAAAAAGAGATTATGAAGTGCAACATCTGCAGTAATATTTAATCCTTTTGATTTTGCTTTTTTCATTTTTTCAGCACTCCCTTGTGTACTTAGGTAGCTAAGATGAAAACGACTATTAGTGTATTCGCAGATGCTAATATCTCTATCCACCATCATTTCCTCTGCCAGAGCAGGAATTCCTTTTAGTCCCAGTTTTGTGCTTACAGCTCCTTCATGCATATAGCCATTATTGGCTATGCTATTTTCATTAGGATAGTTCATTATTAAAGCATTGCAATCCTTAGCGTATAGTAGGGCAATTTTGAGTACTTCATTTCTTTTGATGGATTGTTTGTCATCAGTAAAGGCAAGGCAACCAGCCTTTTTCATATCGTGCATTTCAACTATATCGTTACCCTCTTGTTTCTTTGTTAAGTTACCGGCAGGTAGGATATCAACAATATTTCCTGTTGTTGAATTTTGAATGAATTTGATCATTCCTTTATTATCTAGACTTGGAGTAGTGTTTGGCATTATCATTACCCCAGTAAAACCTCCTTTTGCTGCTGCTTTACTACCACTTTCTAATGTTTCTTTTTGTTCGTTTCCTGGTTCCGAAAAATTGGCATGTAAATCGAACCAACCAGGTGATATATGCAAATTATTGGCTGAATATTCAATTTCTGTTCCATTCGCTAATGATTCCTTGCAGGATTTAATTGACTTGGCAATTTTCTCAATCTTTCCATCCTTGATAAATATATCCATTATCTTATTATGGTACTTTGAATTAGTATCAATTATTTTGGCCGACTTAATTAGTAAATTCATGATTTTATCAATTTAATAAGTAGTATTTCAGTTGCAAAAAATAGCAGTGAAAGAATTAATACTATTTTCCATAATTCTTTTGCTTTTTGGCTACTATTTATTGAAGCAATTAGTGATTTTGTATTTCCACTAATTATTTGTATGTTTTCTAAAGCGACACTGTCTTTCCAATTCTTTAATTCACTTATTGTTAGCGCTTCACTCTTGCTTTCTGTTGTAGTATAGTTATAGGCAATTGCATCTATCATTTGTTCTTCAATCTCAACTGTGTAAATTCCGTTTTCAGAAACTTGATTATGAGTGTAAAACACTTGCTTTCCTAAATATGTTTTTTGAGTAGGAATGATATCTATCTTATCATTTTTAAGATGAATTAAGGAATTACTATTTTTTATTGCATTACTGATAAAATAATCCTCTGAACTAATTGTGTTATAAATAGATTCAGTTCTGATCGAGGAAGTTGCTATGTTCAGTAGAGTAGGTACGAATAGTGCATGATTGCTAAAGTTATTAAATTTGATGTTAAGTGGGCTATTAAAAAGATAGATTGATCCTTTTCCTTTAGCGAATACAGATAAGAATTCTGCCTTGTTTTCTTGAGTCAAAAGAGCAATACTATTCGTGTTTTTTTGAGAAATTATTGGGTAGTATTTCTTTATTTCTGGAAAGTTAATTTTATCTAATTTTCCTTCAAATACTTGTTTGTAAATAGGGTGTTTTATATTAATATTTTCGAGTAAAATTGATTGAGTTTTTAATTCTGAAAATGTGGCAGTCCCTAATTGTTTTAAAGTATTATTATAGCTTGTTAAGTCAATTTCTATGGGTGGAAAAATAACGATACTTCCTCCATTTTTAGTGAAAGTATTTAAGCTATTAATAAGTCCAGAACTAAATTTATGAACCTCATTAATCAAAATAATATCTTGCTGTTTTAACGCATTGAAATCTATATTTTTATCTGTAGTATTCTTAAAGTTGAATAGTGATGTATCATTGTTAAATAAGGTAGTGATTGCAGTATTATTTCCAAAGGAGTTAATGCAAAGAACAGCCACTTTATTTGAGTTTTTAAGAGTGAAGTATCGGTTGTTATCAAAGGATATTGGGTGGTCGTTTATTTGTATTAAACCTTCTTGTACTGCAGTGTTCTCTGGCATAAATGTAAAACTAATTATTTTACTTTCGTTTGCTTTTAAGTTGATGTATTGTTGTGATTTTTGCTTTTTGTTTATTTTTAAAAAAACAGCTTGGTCATTTAGTGTGTTTTCGGATTGATTAGTAATAGTAGCATAAACAGAAATCTCCTGATCATTACTAAATACAGGTGTATTTATCCAGCAACTGTCAATACTGATATTATTGTTTTTATTAGTAGTAATCGGAATTAAGAAAAGAGAAGTATTGATGTCTAAATTATTTAACTCCTCAACTTGTAAACCGCTAATTTGCATATCAGAAATGATATATAGATGCGCGTTTTCATTATTTAAGCTAGCTTGCCTATTTACAATTTGGTTTAAGCTTTTACTATGGGCTGATGTTTTAATACCATCAATTTGGATTGCAATCTCATTAGAATTATTACTATTATTATGTTGGGCTAAAAAATCATTGTTTATAATCCAAAAATTAGTTTCAGTAGGGTAGGTGTTACTTATACTTCTTGCCTTTTCTTTTGCAATAGACAGTAATCTTCCGTCTATACTTTCAGCATCCATACTAAAGGAATTATCTACATAAATAAAGACATTACTTGTTGTTTTATTTTTGCTATTAATTGGAATGTAAGGTTTTGCAAAAGCAAGTACTAGACAACTAATTGCAAGTATTCTGCTAAGGAGAATCAGTAAGTTTTTTAAGTTGGATTTTTTCCGATTATCTTCTTTAATTTCTTTTAAAAAACGAATACTACTAAAGTAAATTATTTTGTGTTTACGAAAATTAAAAAGGTGAATAAGAATCGGAATTGCTATCGCAAAGAGGAAGTAAAGCAGTTGTGGGTTTTGAAATCTCATCAAAGTGCAAAATTAAACTATTTACTAGAAATAGTGTATTTTTTGAATTAAATTATTTTTCCGTCTTTCATTTCAAGTTTTCTGCTACCTAAATTAGCTAACTCCTTGTTGTGAGTAATTATAACAAAGGTTTGTCCTAATTCTTTATTTAACTTAAGTAATAAATTGTGTAATTCTTCTGCATTTTTGGAATCTAAATTTCCTGAAGGCTCATCAGCTAAAATTATAGAGGGGGAATTGATTAATGCTCTAGCAACTGCTACTCTTTGTTGTTCTCCACCTGATAGTTCGTCAGGCTTATGATTTGCTCTGTCTGTTAGTCCAAGTAATGCTAATAACTCCAATCCTTTTTGTTCTGCCTTTTTTTTATCTGTTCCTCCAATAAAAGCAGGTAAGCACACATTTTCTAAAGCTGTAAATTCAACTAATAAATTATGAAATTGAAATACAAAACCAATCTCCTTATTTCTAAAACTAGCTAGCTCTTTTTGGCTTAATGTATTTACTTCTTTATTATTAATTATTAGAGAACCTTTTTGAATTTTATCTAGTGTACCTAGTAATTGTAATAGCGTAGTTTTTCCTGCTCCTGACGTTCCAGTTATAGATACAAACTCTCCTTTTTTAATATGAAGATTTACTCCTTTTAAAACCTCAAGCTTTCCGTATGAGTATTGTATGTTATTTGCTTTTATCATTTTCTGAGGTAAAGGTAATCTAAATAATAAATAACTTTTAAAGAAACACTGTTTTGTTGCGCTAAGTTAAATGTTTCTTCTACATTATTAGACCAATGATTTATTAAGATATTATCTTCATTATTGATAGCATTTTTCCAAACTAGACTTAATTGACTGCCAGGCGCGAACCTCCAATTTAAAGCTAGATCTGATGTCCACGTTGTATAATTTATATTATACTCACTCTCTTGAGTATTTTCAATTGAGGTTGGCTCTAGATAACCATTATTATTTAATGTTTGAAATTTTAAATTTTGTACTTGATCTATATGGTATCTTAATTTGAAAGATAAATCAATCTTATTGTTTACGATATAGTTTCCTCTAAATACATTTGTTATCATGTGTGTGTTTCTTAAAGATAATATTGGCTTAGAGATATTATCATTATCAACAAAATCATCAATATATCCAATATCATTATATCTGTTTTTAACTGATAAAACATATACAACAGAAATTTTATCATTAAATCTGTATCTAGGAGATACTCTCCATCTAAATTCAAGACCTGAGTATAATGGTTTTATTATTCCACCAGTTCCAAAGTCTAAAGCAAATTTATTTCTATAATCGCTTGACATATATCCTCCAATATTAATAGATTTAGATCTCTTTACAGGATTGCTAAGGTCATTTGTTCTTGCTTCATAATAGTCATCTTTCTCATAGGGATTTGCAACGATTTTTAGCATAAGAAAGAGGTAATTATTTAACATAAACTTATTTTCTGCTTCAATTTCTAAATTGACAAATTTATTATCAGTAAACAAAGTCTTATGTCTAACAAATAAGTAATGTTTTCTAAAGATAAATTTTTTATTTTTTGTGAGCTGCTCATATCCTAAATCTATTCCATTGGTAATTTCATTATTAGCATATAAAAACCCAAGATCATTGGGATTGTATTTGTCATCTTCTAAAATTGAAAATAGTTTATATCGATAGTTTCCGTTATTATTTTCAACTGCAAACATACCAGCAAATCCTTTTGTTAGATTAGTGCCTTCAAATTCTTGACTCATTTTTAGTTTACTAGTATATGTATGAGTATTTTCTTTATTGTTGATTCTTGTGAAAATTCCTGTTACATTAGCATCTTTTTGATTTCCTTTCTGAACCATGTGGGTATTCATTAAACTAACTGATGAGCTATTGCCAAATGACTGATCAAATATCATAACATTATAATTTGTTAATGGATCCTCCTCAGTTTGATTTGTAACAGCATTTAAAATTGCAACTCCTAATCCATTTTTAGTTCTGCCAGTAATTTTTGAAGCATTTAATAAATCATCTTGTAATCTTCTGCTATAAAACATGTCACCTCCTTTATTAAAAAGTTCAGTGCCTTCATTAAAAAACTGTCTCTTTTCTTCATATTTAACTTCAAAAGGGGAGAGGTTTAGCACTCTGTCGTCTTCAGCAACTTGTCCAAAGTCAGGTATAAGTGTCATGTCAAGAGTAAAACTTTTATTAATACCATATTTTAGATCCATTCCATAATTATATAGTAAGTTAGTTTCTCCATCATAAATATCTGAATAAACTGATGCGTATGGCATAAATGAAAGGCGAATAGGAGAGTTAACATCTTTTATGCCTTGTAGTAGTCCAGCTTGTAAAGCAATATTTGAATATTCAACATTAATAGGGCTCCATGTATAATCTTCACGATATCTTTTTATGGTTCTTATCATATTTATTGCCCAAGCTTTATTATTGTCTGGAAATCTTAATTGAGAAAATGGTATGGCTAATTCTGCTACCCAACCCTTTTCATTGATTTTCACAGATGATTTCCAAACAGCATTCCAAGAACCATCTTGTAACGTTGCTGTTTGCTTTGCATCTACTTGAATTCCTGATGCAGTAACTGCTAACAAATATTCAGTTTGTCCATCATTAAAAGGGTTAATATAGATGCCAAAAAGATCAGAATTACCAAGATTATCTCTTTTTGTAAGCTCTCTTAGTATACTATCTGGAGAGTTGTCATGCATCATGATTCCAAAATAGATATTCTTACTATCATAGCATATCTTCACCTCTGTTTTTTGATTAATTCTTTCAGGAATTCCGTTATTTGGAGTAGATTGAGTAAATTCATTAGCTATATCTAAATTTCTCCAAGTATTATCATTTAGTATTCCATCAATCTTTGGAGCTATTTGACATTTGCTAATTGTATATGATTTTTTATTATCGAACTGTCCGAAAGTTAATAAAGGAAAGAAGATAAGTAGTGCTAGAAATTGTCTGATATTCATTGATTATAAAGTTGGCAACAAAAATATATAATTTAATGTCATTAGAAGTTTGTAATTCAAATCAATCCTATATTTTTGCAACACTAAAAAACAGATAATGAATTTACACGAATTTCAAGGAAAAGAATTATTAAATAGCTTTGGCGTAAGAATCCAAAGAGGAATAGTAGCAACTACACCTGAGGAGGCAGTTACAGCTGCTGAAAAGCTAAATGCAGATACAGGTACTGGCTGGTGGGTAGTAAAAGCACAAGTACATGCAGGTGGTAGAGGTAAAGGTGGTGGAGTGAAATTGGCTAAGTCATTAGATGAAGTAAAGTCAATTGCAAATGATATTTTAGGAATGCATTTGGTAACTCCACAAACTTCAGCTGAAGGAAAATTGGTGCACCAAGTTCTTATCTGTGAGGATGTTTATTACCCAGGTGAAAGTGAAACATCTGAGTTTTACATGTCTGTTTTGTTAAATAGATCTACTGGTAGAAACATGATTATGTATTCAACAGAAGGAGGAATGGATATTGAAGCGGTTGCTGAAGAAACTCCGCATTTAATTTTTCATGAAGAAATAGATCCTAAGGTTGGGTTAACTGGATTTCAATGTCGTAAAATTGCTTTTAACTTAGGTTTATCTGGTGCTGCATTTAAGGATATGACTAAGTTTGCTTATGCACTATATACCGCATATGATAAGACGGATTCTTCTTTATTTGAGATTAATCCTGTATTAAAGACTTCTGATAATATGATTATGGCAGTTGATGCTAAAGTATCTTTAGATGCGAATGCTTTATTTAGACATAAAGATTTCTTAGCATTAAGAGATGTTAGGGAAGAAGATGCTACTGAAGTAGAAGCAGGTGAGTATGGTTTGAACTTTGTAAAATTGGATGGTAATGTGGGTTGTATGGTAAATGGTGCAGGTTTAGCTATGGCAACTATGGATATTATTAAAATGGCTGGAGGTAGCCCTGCTAACTTCTTGGATGTTGGTGGTACTGCTGATGCAAAAAGAGTTGAGCAAGCATTCCGTATTATCTTAAAAGATGCTAATGTAAAGGCGTTATTAGTAAATATCTTTGGTGGTATTGTAAGGTGTGATAGAGTAGCACAAGGAATTGTTGATGCATACAAAAATATTGGAGAGATAAATGTACCTTTAATTGTAAGGTTACAAGGTACGAATGCAACTGAGGCTAAAAAATTAATTGACGATAGTGGTTTGAAAGTAGAGTCAGTAATATTATTGCAAGAAGCTGCTGATAAGGTAGCAGAGGTGTTAGCTTAAAATTAGATTTTTAAGAAGTTGAAAATTTTAGATTAAAGCCAAGCATTTACTTGGTTTTTTCAACTATTAATAGTTAGAAATTTATAGGATTGTATACTGAACAAATATGCTTAAAATTATTTACTAAATAAATCTTTTTCAAAAATAGTATAAACCAATACATTAGAAATTACTCGTAAATTAGTATTCATTAAATATAAGAATGAAGAATATTAATCCTAAATCTATTTGAAAATATATTTTGTACTATTGTAATCTAATTATAAAAAAAAACAATGAAGAATTTATTACTTACTTTTTTAGCTATTGCAGTAATTTTTTCAGCTTGCGAAAAAGAAGAAGAAGAGCCAACTATACCAACAACCCCAACAACTACATATGGATTTTCTTGCAAGGTAGGTGGAGATGATTTTACGGACAATAGTCCAGATGTTATATTAGATCAAAATAATCTCTTAACGATTCATGCTGAAAATGGAGGTGACGAGATTACGATTAGGATTTATAATTTTTCAGATAGAAATATTGGTGAGGAAATTTTATTGAAATTTCAATCTATTATAAGCTGTGCATTCGTCACTAAAGATGGCGTTGAGTATACTAATACTCAAAGTGGTAAACTAATTTTTACTAAGATAGATACAGAATTATCAGGAACATTTAGTTTCACATCTACTAGTCCTTCTATCGGAGAAAACAAGTCAGTTACTGAAGGTGTATTTGAGGATTTAACGTTTTAATGAATCCTAGGTCAAAAATACTAAACATTAATGAAATTAACCAAAAGCTAAAGCGATTGGCTTGGCAAGTTTATGAGAAAAATTCAACTGAAAAAGAAATTATTGTAGTGGGTATTTCAGAGAGAGGCTTAATTTTAGCAAAGCAATTAGTAGGTCATATTCAGGAAATATCAAATATTAAAGCTAAAATTTCTCATTTGGAGTTAGATAAAGATAGTCCGTACAATAAAGGGGTTTCTTTAAACTTGGAGGAAAAGCAATATGCTAATAAAGTAGTTATACTTGTTGATGATGTATTGAATTCAGGAAAAACTTTAATGTATGCAGCTAAACATTTTTTAACAACTCGACTTACAAGTTTATCTATTATGGTTTTGGTGGATCGTAACCATAATCGCTACCCTATAAAGGCGGACTATATTGGTCTGTCCTTAGCAACTACTTTACAGGAATATATAAATGTAGACTTAAAAGGTGCTGATAAGGGAGTTTACCTCTCTTAAAACTTCATCAGTACTTTTATCATCTACTAGTATGGTATGATTAGCTAAACTATAAAATGGACTTCTTTTTTGAAGTTCATTTTTTATATATACGTCTAATTCTTCATCCGTTTTATTTTCAATTAATGGACGAGTTTTTTTTTCTTTTTTTAATCGACTAAATAAACATTTATTTGATGCTTTCAAATAAATACTTATTCCTTTGGAATTTATCAATCCCATGTTATTATTGTGTATTGGTAATCCACCACCACAAGCTATAATACTATTTTGGCTTATATTCTTCAAAAGTTCAGTTTCCAACATTCTGAAATGCAATTCTCCATCATTTTTGAATATGTCCGAAACACTTCTGTTTTGTTTTTCCTCAATCTCTTTGTCAGTATCATAAAAGGGTAGGTGCAATTCATTTGCTAATAGCTTAGTAATAGTAGTTTTCCCAGCACCCATGTAACCAATAAGATAGATCATAAAAAAGAAGTAAATTTAAGTTTCAAATTAACATAATTTATTGTGATTTTTGATTAGAAATATGCTTGGATATTTTTATTAAATCTTTTTTGCAAAATTCATTCTGATTAAAGAAAAGTAATATATTTGCAGCCGATTTTGACCGACCTGGTAGCTCAGCTGGTAGAGCACCTCACTTTTAATGAGGGGGTCCTGGGTTCGAGCCCCAGCCAGGTCACCAAGACTAAAAAAATCCCGTTTAATAGCGGGATTCTTTTTTTATGTATTTTTGCATAGTACTTTGCCCAGGTGCTGAAATTGGTAGACAGGCATGATTGAGGGTCATGTGTCTTATAGACGTGCGGGTTCGAGTCCCGCTCTGGGCACTTAATATTTTTTAGTTAGTACGTTCCTGTTATTAATGAATTAGAAAATTATAGTTTAATAATCTTATTCTTAAAGATTTATCCTCCTACTCGCTTGTAATTATAGCCTTCTTTTGCTAAAATATCCATTACCTTATCTCTTAGATCTCCTTGTATAATAATCTCACCATTTTTAGCACTACCACCTACACCGCATTTTGCTTTTAGTGTTTTTCCTAATTCTTTCAAATCGTTCGTATTGCCTACAAAACCCTTTATGATGATTGCAATTTTTCCTGCCCTATGTTTATCAATACATACTTTAAGGTTTTGCTGATTATTTGCTAAGGTATCAATTTTCTCATTTTCGTAATCAAACTCAAAATCAGGGTTGGTAGAATACATTACTCCTTTTCTATTTTTCTTATTTTTATCCATTGGGAATTAATATTTTTAAAGATTTTGGCAATAGAGCTACTTCAATAGGATTACTAGCTCTGAAAGGTTCTCCGTCTAAGTGAAGGAGTGTATCTTTTGCCTTTATTGTCATTTTTTGACATTGTATAATTTCAACATACTTTGAAAGATGCGCTTTTCCTGTAGCCACTTTTAGTATGAAAAATGGAATTTTCCATTTTGGGAATTCTTTAAGAATTACACAATCTAGTAATCCATCTTGAAAATCCGCCATAGGTGAAATTTTCGCATCATTTCCATATTGACTAGCATTGGCAAAGGCTATCATGTAAGCATTTACTTTTCGTTCAATATTGTTATAACGAATGGTATATTCCTTTGCTTTATAACTCAATTCCCTAAATACCAGTTTTACATAATTTATAAAACCTCTTTCAGCTAAAGTTGAAAATAAATTCGCAATGTGGGCGTCAAAACCTATACCAGAAACATTAACAAAAGGCACTCCATTTGCTGTGCAAGAATCTATAACCTCAATCCGTATATTTTTCAGTTGTTTAACTGCTTTTTCAGTAGTACGATCCATACCTATATGATAAGCAAATCCGTTACCTGAACCACAAGGGATAACCCCAAGTGCTGTATTGGTATTTACTAAACTTTTTAGACATTCATTGACTGTACCGTCACCACCTACGGCTATGACAGCATCTATGTTTTCATTTGCTGCTTCTTTGCTTATTATAGTTGCATCACCAGCTTTTTTAGTGTAAATAATTTCAAAATTTTCAAGGTGTTCAGTAATGTATTCTTCAATCCCTTTTTGCTTTCCTGAACCAGAAATAGGATTAATAATAAATCTAATTTTCAAGGGAAAAATTATTATCAATCATTCGATTATTATATGTTTGTATAAATGATTGGATTTTATTTTTATACTGTTCAATCTTTATATTTTCAATATCATTTATTATGTTTTGTTTTAGACTTAAATCTTTAGTGAAATCAAATATTTTAGTTATTTCTTCTTCTAATTCATTATATATCACTACTTTTTCATCTATAATCATTTGGAAACCATTATTGTAATTAATGGCAAATCCGTTTTTATTATTAAATATATTATTTCCAAGTGATAGAAATGGCTTATTATAATCCAAATACGAAAGGATAGATGGCATGATATCTATCTGTTGAATAATTTTTTCTGATTTTTCATTAAGATTAATATTTGAAGGATCGTAAAAAATTATTGGGACTCTAAATATACCTATTGGTGAACGATATTCTTTTTCAAAAGAGATGTTTGTATGATCTGCCGTAATCACAAACAAGGTGTTTTTGAACCATGATTCATGCTTAATCTTATTGAAAAATAGTTTAAGTGAATGGTCAGTATACTGTACACATTCATGCATTGGGTGTTTTCCTTTTTTGAATTTATTATTAAACTCTTTTGGTATTTTATAAGGATGATGAGAGGAGCAACTGAATATACTAGAAAAGAAAGGTTCCTTCATATTATTTAATTCATCTGCGAAATAATTAAAAAATTTATCATCCCATATTCCCCATGCACCATCAAAATCAGATTTATTATTATAATTATCCATGCCGTAATAATTCTTAATTCCTAGTAGTTTATTCATTGATTCAAGGCCCATAGAGCCATTTGGTGCTCCGTGAAAAAATGAAGTTTGATATCCTTCTTTATTTAAAATACTACCAATTCCATCTATTTTATTAGTACAATATTTTGATAAAGAGAAATGAAATTCTGTAGCAGGTATGCTTGCTAATATAGATGGAATAGCATCAATTGATTTAGTTCCATTTCCAAACGAATTATGTGAAGTATAACTATGATTAATTAGAGAGTCTAAAAATGGAGTATATCCGCTATAGTCTTTTTGATCTTTATTATAAAATCCATAATATTCTGTTGACATACTTTCAAGAATGATTATGACAACATTTTTTTTAACTATTTTTTTTCTTTTATATAGTTTGACTATATCAGTGTATTTTAATAAATCACTTTCTTTAAAGTAATTTTTTCTTTTTAGATCCTGGAGAGTATAGGTTCTAATTAATGAGAACGGGGTGTTAACTATTAATGAAATCTCATTAGGGTTATTAGTGTATTTTCCGGCATTACTTATTGTTATTGGCCTATTATTAAAAATGAATGACCCTCTAAAACCAAACACAACTGTTGTCAAGCATAATAGACATATTATTGAAGAACTAAATATATTTTTCTTAGTGAAGTGAATCGTTTTGGAATCTATTTTAGTTTTATTAGCTATAATTTTTAAAATATAGAATACAATAACTAATAATGGAATTGTAAACCAATAATCCTTGCAGAATTCAAGTAATATTCTAAAAATATTTTTTTCATTAGAGAACTCATTCAAGAATGATATTGTAAGTCGACTTTTACTAAACGGATAATAGAAGACATCTATAATATTTACTACAATTCCAAGTAAATTACAGTATATGAAAAGATAATAGATTACATTTTTATACCATCTTTTAAAAATTAAATTACTAGGTAATAAGCTAAATAATATAACAAGTGAATTAACATAAAAAATAGCTGAGATGTCAAAACGGATACTCCCCTTAATAATCCTTAAATAGTCAATTAGATTGATATTTGAAAAATATTCTAAATTATAAAAAAAGAAGAGTAGTCTGCAAAGCTGATATAAGATTAAAATAGCTGCTATCTTAATAGATAGCTTATACAGATTTTCAATATATTGTTTATTTAGCATCTATAATTTTTGGTAATTATCACAAATTTATTATATCTGTTATTTATATTTGATAGAATTAATTATCACAACAACTTCCTTTATTACAATCATCATCCTTTTTTGTATATTTTTTATATAGAAAATATACTGCCAACCCAAATATAATTAATACTGCTATTGCTTGCCAATTCATCTTTTCAATTTTCAACAAAGTAAAGAAAATATTAAGTAGTTTTGGCGTCAAACAAAATCAAAGATGCAATTTAATAGAAAGGGAATTTCAGATGTTGAGTTATTGGACTTATATAAGTCTATTTTAACACCAAGACTAGTTGAGGAAAAGATGTTAATTTTATTAAGACAAGGTAAAATTTCAAAATGGTTTTCAGGAATAGGGCAAGAGGCTATCTCTGTAGGTGTAGCTGCAGCCTTAAGTCAGGATGAATACTTACTACCAATGCATAGGAATTTAGGTGTTTTCACGACTAAAAATGTATCTTTGAATCGTTTATTTTCACAGTTCCAAGGAAAAGCGAATGGTTTTACAAAAGGGCGTGATCGTTCTTTTCATTTTGGGACTAAAGAGCACTATATTATTGGAATGATATCTCATTTAGGACCTCAATTAGGTGTGGCTGATGGAATTGCTTTGGCTAATAAATTAAAAGATAATAAAAAAACTACTGCTGTTTTCACAGGTGATGGTGGAGCAAGTGAAGGTGATTTTCATGAAGCACTTAATGTAGCAGCTGTTTGGGATTTGCCAGTAATATTTGTAATTGAAAATAATGGATATGGCTTATCCACTCCAAGCTCTGAACAATTCAGGTGTAAGCAATTTTCCGATAAAGGAATTGGTTACGGAATGGATGCTTATACGATTGATGGAAATAATATTTTGGAAGTATATTCAGCTGTTAAAGATATAAAAGAACAGATTGTTAAAAATCCTAAGCCTGTCATTTTGGAATGTATGAGTTTCAGAATGAGAGGACATGAAGAAGCTTCTGGGACAAAATATATTCCCAAGGACTTAATGGAAATGTGGGCTAAAAAGGATCCTGTTGAAAATTATGAAGCTTTTTTATTGAAAGAGAAATTGATTTCCCAAGAAGAAATAGACGCATTAAAGAAAGAAATAAAAACTGAAATAAATACGGCTTGGTCTACTGCTGATTCAGAGCCAAGGATATCATCAACTCCTGAAAAAGAGTTGGCTGATATTTATGCCCCTTATGTTCCTGAAATTATTCAACCATCAAATGAGAAAACAGATAAACGACTAATTGATGCTATCTCAGATGGATTAAAACAATCCATGCAGAAACATGATAATTTGATTCTTATGGGGCAAGATATTGCTGATTATGGGGGTGTATTTAAGATCACAGATGGTTTTATGAATGAATTTGGCAGAGATAGAGTGCGCAATACACCTATTTGCGAATCAGCCATAGTCAGTGCTGCATTAGGATTGTCAATTAACGGATACAAATCCGTAATGGAGATGCAATTTGCTGATTTTGTTACTTCAGGTTTCAACCCGATTATTAATAACTTGGCAAAAACTCATTATAGATGGGGAGAAAAAGTAGATGTTGTAGTGCGTATGCCTACAGGGGCAGGAGTTGGAGCAGGTCCTTTCCATTCTCAATCTAATGAAGCATGGTTTACTCATACTCCAGGATTAAAAGTAGTTTACCCTGCCTTTCCTGAGGATGCAAAAGGTTTGTTAAATGCGGCTATTAATGACCCAAATCCAGTAATGTATTTTGAACATAAAGCTTTGTACAGAAGCTTAAGTGGTAAGGTTTCAGATGCTTATTTTACGACCGAAATAGGAAAAGCAAACCGTATAAAAATAGGAGCTGATGTAAGTATAATAACTTATGGTATGGGAGTTCATTGGGCATTGGAAGTTTTGAAAAATAATCCTGATATTTCTGCAGATTTAATTGATTTAAGAACACTTGTTCCTTTGGATAAATTGTTTGTTTTGGATTCAGTAAAGAAAACGGGAAGGGCTATTGTATTGCATGAAGATTGTATGATTGGTGGTTTTGGAGCTGATTTGTCAGCAATGATTGCTGATGAATGTTTTGAATATTTAGACGCTCCCGTAAAGCGCTCTGCATCAATTGACACGCCTGTTCCTTTTGCCCATGAATTAGAAGATGAGTTTTTGGCTAAAGCACGCTTTGAAACTCAATTGAAAGACTTGATTTCGTACTAGAATGCTAATATTTCTTTCAGCATTGTCTATCTAATTTTTTTTTATCATATTTGTAAATCATAAATCAAGTAAAGAATTGCAATTTCATGAATAAATTTTTTTTTGTAGAATCAAAATTCGTAGTATTACTTTTAGTACTACTCTTTTTCTTTTCATCCTGTGTTACAAATAAGGATTTTGAATATTTCAGAACATCTAAGGATGTATCAAAAGCAAAGTTAAATACTAATAAGTACCTCTTACAAGTTGGTGATTTAATATCAGTACAAATTAGCACAGTTACCAATCAACAACACGATTTTTTTAATAAGGAACAAACTTCTAATTCAAATTTAATGGTGCAGAATCCATACTTGTATGGATATCTAATTAAAGAGGGTGGTTTTTTGGACTTACCTTCTTTAGGAAAAATAAAATCTGAAGGATTTACATTAAGAGAGTTAGAGAATATTATTAGGCAAATTGCAATTTCCTATTTTGAAAAACCAATAGTGAAATTAAATATAATTAATTTTGAGATAAGTGTCTTGGGTGCAGTAAATAATCCTGGAAATTACATGGTAGTTAATCCTGAGGCAAATGTTTTATATGCTTTAAGTCTAGCAAATTATATGACAGAGTTTGGTAACCTAAAGAAAATTAAAATTCTTAGAAATGATAATGATGCAAATAGGATTTTTTATGTTGATTTAACTGATATAAAAACATTAAACAATCCTAATTTTATGTTGCAACCAAATGATGTGATTTATGTGCCTCAATTAAATAAAAGATTTTATTCATTTTCTAGTTTACCAAACTTGATTTCTATGTCAATATCAGCAATAACACTTTATCTATTAATCAACAATAACTAAGTATGAGTATTAATAATCAACTTGATGAGATAATAGATTTTAGGCAATTTGTTTTCAAGATAATTAATAATTGGTTCTTTTTTGTTCTAAGTTTGTTTTTGACTTTTGCTTTAGCTTATCTATATAATAGATATACTAAGGAACTATATTTGGTAGAAACCTCTATTCTCATAAAGGAAAATAATTCAATGGGTTCTGCATCCGATTTATTGTATGAAAAAGCAATGGGAAGTAGTAATGTAAGCATAGAGAACAAGGTATTAATGCTAAAATCGTATCCTTTAGTTTATTCGACATTATCTGATTTAGGTTTTGAGATTAACTACTATATTGTTGGAACTATAAAAGAGTCTGAATCCTTTATTGCTCCATTTAAAATAAGATGTAATGATATAACTAAAGTAATTGGAAAGAATATTACTATTGAATATATTAATGATAATCAATATACAATTATTTATGATGATAATAATAAACAAGAAAATCATAATTTTGGAGAAGAGATTGATTTTTAT
>Ga0209482_1000703_pt1 | contig 27308 bp, 29 predicted proteins | sample CoawatmetaG10DNA_FD_187512 | JGI IMG/M metagenome (GOLD analysis project Ga0209482, IMG submission 187512) | Marine microbial communities from the West Antarctic Peninsula - Coastal water metaG104-DNA (SPAdes) (version 2) | ecosystem: Environmental > Aquatic > Marine > Coastal ...
GATGAATACATTGATAAGTTGTAATTTAAATATTTGCAATTTGTGATGTTATGGAATAAATAATTGTTTTTTGGTAATAAAAATTATTCAAGTTTGATATTTTTTTATTGTTTAGATTTTTAAGTGTAAAGAAATTTAAAAATTTTAAAGAAGACTTCACCAAAAGTTTTTTTTTAAAATTAAATAAAAAAAAACATTATCTCAACTTAATTAATTTATATGTGGGCCCTTAGCTCAGTTGGTAGAGCAATTCCCTTTTAAGGAATGGGTCGATGGTTCGAGTCCATCAGGGCTCACCACTAAAATAATCTCTAAAATATTAACTAATTGTAATCGGTGGATAGTCTAAAATAACACTGTTTTCCCATTCTGATAAATCTTTTATTCTTTTAGAGGATGATGGGTGTGTGCTCATAAATTGAGGGGGTTCTTTGCCTTTATTTTCTGCCTTCATTCTTTCCCATAACTTTTTAGTTTCCCTAATATCAAAACCAGATAATGATGCAAAGATCATTCCTAGATAGTCAGCTTCACTTTCTTGGGTTCTTGAGAAAGGATTCATTATTCCTATTTGGGATAATAGTCCTACGGTGTTCATGCCGGTTGCTTGATTGATCTGTCCTAATTTTCCACCTGTAAAAATATCAATCAAAGATGTTCCAGTTTGTAAAAGTGCGCCTCTACTTGCTCTTTCAACTGAATGTTTAGCAACAGCATGCGCAATTTCATGACCCATAACTGAGGCAAGACCATTTGTATTTTTTGTAACATCAAGTATTCCCGTGTACACAGCAATTTTACCACCAGGCATACACCAAGCATTTTTAACTTTTTTATTATCTATTAAAATATATTCCCAATCAAAATTAACAGTAGGATCATTTAGACCTGCTCTATAAAAGTATTCAGATATAGAATCTTCCATTCTTTTTCCAATATTTTTAATTTCATTTAGTGTTTTAATGTCATCACTCATTTTCTCTTTTTCTTTGACTTTTTCAAAAATTTGAGCTGCTTGAGCGTTTAATTTGGATTCTGGTATAATTTTTAATTGTCTTCTGTCTGTTATTGGAGCCGTAGAACAAGCACCAAGCATTAAGCCTGAGCATCCACATCCAACATAATTTAAGAATTTTCTTCTATTCATTTTATTAAATTTTTGATAATCATATATTTACTGATTTATATGAACTTAAACAATAAAATATTAATAATATTATTTATAGTAGCAATTACTTATGTTGTTTATTCAAGCTACAATTAGATTATGAATAATAAAAATTCAGAAAAAAAACCTATTACTAAAAAAGAGATTATTAAATTGTGGTTTATGATTTTTACATTAAAAATTAGAAATTATTTTTTTACTGGTATAATTGTTTTAGTACCGATTGGATTTACGTTATATCTAAGTAGATTTTTGATGAATATCTCCTCAGACTTACTTCCTTCAAAAATTAACCCTAACAGCTATTTGCCAATTAACATACCTGGTATAGAAATTATTATTACAATATTTTTTATTACCTTTGTTGGTTTTTTGTCTCTGTCTTTTCTTGGTAAAAAGTTTTTACAGTTAATAGATACTTTGTTTAAAAAAATTCCACTATTAGGAACTTTTTGGTCTGCTGTTAAACAAATGTCACAATCCTTTAATGATAATAAACATAAAAAAAAAAGTGTAGTTTTAGTTGAGTATCCAAGAAAAGGTGTTTGGGCAGTAGGTTTTGCTACCAAAGAAAATGAAGGAGAAATCAAAAACAAAACTAATAAAGATCTTGTAAATGTATTTGTACCAACAACTCCCAATCCTACTAGTGGTTTCTTATTAATGTTTGAAAAAAATGATATAATCTACTTGGATATGAGCTTTGAAGAAGCTTCTAAATTTGTAGTTTCAGCTGGTACTACAAGTCCGAAAAATTAGACAAGATCGTTTATTATATCTGCTTGGTCGTATAGCTTTAGTAATGCCTTGTATTTGTTAATATTAATATTTTCTAACTCTATTTTTTTTATTTGTTTTTCAGCCATTAAAAATAAATCTTCATTTTGAATAGGGTCAGCTAATTTAAAATTTTTAACACCACTTTGCTTAAACCCAAGTAAATCACCAAAACCTCTTAATTTCATATCCTCTTCGGATATTTCAAAACCATCATTAGAGTTTTTTAAAATATTAATCCTTTTTTTGGCATTAGCACTCAAGTTAGACTTAAACATTAATATGCAACTTGCTTGTTTTGTACCACGCCCAACTCTTCCTCTTAACTGATGTAACTGTGATAACCCAAATTTATTAGCATTTTCTATTATGATTACATTGGCATTAGGAAAATCAATACCAACTTCAATGATTGTTGTTGAAACTAAAATTGAATATTTTTTGTTTAAAAATTTATTCAATATTTCTTCTTTTTCTTCATTGTCAATTTTTCCATGAAGTAATGCAACGTTGTTTGGAAAAATTTCATTAAGAAATTTGTATTTTGTAACTGAAGATTGATGATCTAATTTCTTTGATTCCTCTATCAAAGGACATACCCAGAAGATTTGGTTTCCTTCCTTTATTTCTTTTTTGACAAAATTAATAACATCATCCATTTTACTTTCTAATTTACTGTAAGTTTTAACTTCTTTTCTATTACTTGGTTTTTCTTTAATAATAGAAACATCCATATCCCCATAAACAGACATGGTCAGAGTTCTTGGAATTGGTGTTGCTGACATTAAAAGAACATCACAATTATCGCCACCTTTATCTGATAAAAGCTTTCTTTGCCTAACTCCAAATTTATGCTGCTCATCAATTATAATATAACCAAGGTTTGCGAAAATTATTTTTTTTTGAAAAATTGCATGTGTGCCAAATACCATTTGAATTTGATTGTTTTCTAACTCTTTTACGATTCTCTTTTTTTCAATATTTTCACTCTTACTGGAAAGTAATTCAATCTTTATATTTTTAGGAAATAATTTTTTTGCTAAAATATAATGTTGTCTAGCTAATATTTCAGTAGGGGCCATTAATGTAACTTGAAACCCCGAACTAATGACACTTAAAGAAGAAATTAATGCAACAATAGTTTTACCACTTCCAACGTCACCCTGTAAGAGTCTAAACATTTTACTTTTAGAATTTAGGTCTTTATTAATATCATTTAATGAATCTTTTTGATCGTTAGTAAGAGTAAAGTTTAATTTATTAACTATATTATTATGAGCCGTTTCAGTAAAATCTTTAGAAACTTTTTTAATTTTTTTAATTTTTTTTCTAATTTCAGAATTAACTAAAAATGATGCCAGTATTTCATCATACGCAAGTCTTTTATAAAAATCAGATTTATAATTTTCAATATTTTCTGGATCATGTAATTTTATTATAGATTCATTCCAGTTTTTATTGTTGAAAATTTTTAGTATGTCTTTGTCGTGCCACTCAGTTAAAATAGGTAAGTTTTTTAAAATCTGATTAATAATTTTATTATAAGTTTTTTCAGTAATGCCTTCTGTTAATGAGTACTTATTATCTATGCTTTCAATTAATGAACTATCTTGTGAAATATATGTCGGGTTTGTTATCTGATATCGTCCTTTATAATTACTTATCTTACCACTGATTGTCACTTCTTCATTTAATGGTAAAATTTTTCTCACGTATCCTTCGTGACTATTAAAAAATATACAATCAATCTTTCCAGTTTCATCAATACAATTAACTCTATTAGGTAAGTTTCTAACTCTTGGAAATTGATATTTTAATGGAACAATTCTGATAGTTTGAGTAACACCTATTTGAAGATCGCAGATTTTACTAACGAGCGTTCTGTCTGTATAAGATTTAGGTAACCTCCACAGTAGGTCAAAAATATTATTTACTTTTTTTTTCTTCAAAATTTCCATGGTTTTTTTGCCTACACCATTTAATTCGGTTAGATCAGCCAATAAATAGTCATAATTATTCTTATTTTTCATGTTAGGTGTAATATATTAAATTTTATGACCATTAATATAAAGGATTTAAAAAATAAAATAATTTATAGAGCCAACTATAGAGGTACTAAAGAAATGGATAAATTATTAGGTTCATTTACCAAAAAATATATTGATCAATTTAACGAACAAGAGCTAAACCTTTTATGTGATTTGTTAGATTGTGATGATGAGAATCTTTATAAATTTAACCAAGGTCATAATTTAACAATTCAAATTAAATTAAATAAAGTTTCAGAGATGTTTAAAAATTATAATTATGCAAGTGTATAGTGGCGGAGAGACTGAGATTCGAACTCAGGAAAGAGTTGCCCCTTTGCCGGTTTTCAAGACCGGTGCATTCAACCGCTCTGCCATCTCTCCGTTAGCAACGTTTTATTATTATAAATTTTTAATTCAACAATAAAATTGATAAATTAAACATATAATCATCCAATAGTTATAAATTTAATATTGTGGAAAAGCAAAAATTCAATAAAGGTATAGGATTAACTGCACTAGGATCTCTTTGGTGGGGTGTTATTGGTGTAATTTACTTTAAGTATATTTCATTTGCTGGCTCTATAGAGGTAGTGATCCATCGTTGCGTATGGACATCTGTAGTTTTAATAATAACTACTTTTTATTTTTCTAAATGGGATGTTTTTTTTGAAATTATGAAAAATAAAAGGAGCATAATTTATTTATTTTTTTCAAGCTTATTAATTTTTATAAATTGGGCAACTTGGATTTATGCTGTAGGTACAGAAAAAATCATTGATGCAAGTTTTGGTTATTTTATTATGCCTATCTTAAGTGTATTCCTGGGATATATTTTTTATGGTGAAAAAATAAATAAAAGAAGAGGTCTTTCCATATTGCTAGTTTTGTTATCTATATTATTTCTCTTATTTAAAAGTTTTCACTCAATTCCTTGGGTCGGAATAATTGTTGCTCTAAGTTGGGGTTTTTACAACCTTCTTAGAAAAAAAGTTAATGTTGATACTGATGTTGGCCTTTTAATAGAAAGTCTTTTCATATTACCGTTTGCTTTATTTGCATTTTTTTTACTTTTTAAAAATAATCTAAATATCTTTAGTTTGAATGATCCTTCTTTGATGTTTATATTAATGATAGCTGGCCCAATGACCGTCATACCACTATTTCTATACGTAAGAGGTGTTGAGCTGTGTGGTCTTGGACCCACTGGAATGATTTTCTATATAACTCCAACATTTCAGTTTTTATTAGGCTTTTTTTATTATGATGAGGCTTTTTCTTTTAATAAATCATTAAGTTTCATTTTAATATGGATTGCTGTAATTATTTATTTAAAAGATTTATATGAAAATAATTAAATATTTTATAATTATATTTTTCACAATTATCCACGGAACATTAAATGCCAATGAAAAAGAATTTAATGAATGGTTGGTAAATTTTAAAATTTATGCTTTAGAAAAAAAAATTTCAGAAAAGACATTCAATCTAGCAATGTCTGATGTTGTGTTTTTACCTAAGGTAATAAAATATGACCGTTTTCAACCCGAGTTCTATGAGGATACAAAAACTTACATATCGAAGAGAACCTCAAAGCAAAAAGTAAAAATGGGTGCTCAACTTTATGGATTGAATAAAGATTTCATAAATATGATAGATAATAAATTTTCAGTTGAGAAAGAGTTACTTTTAGCATTGATGGGGATAGAGACTAATTTTGGAACTTATGTTGGTAAAATGGATATATTGTCATCACTTGCAACTTTAAGTTATGATCAACGAAGATCTAATTTTTTTACTAATGAGTTAATTATAATTCTTCAATTAATAGATGCAGGGAAAATAGATCATGATATTTTATATGGATCGTGGGCAGGAGCTTTTGGTTTTTTTCAATTTATGCCCTCTACTATTGATAACTATGCCATAGACTATGATAAAAATAACATTATTGAGCTTAAATCAACTATAGATTCATTCGCTTCTGCGGCTAACTATATAAATAAAATTGGATGGAAGAAAAACCAACCTTGCTTCATAAAAGTCAAATTAAAAAAAAATGTACCTAACAATTTATTAAACACATCTGCAAAAAAACTTCACAATAAAAATAAGTTTAAATTATTAAAAAAATATTTAATTAATGATGATAGTTTTAATATTGTTGATGAAAATTTGATTGCATCAATAATAACACCAGATAAAGATATTATTCCTGATGCTCAAATTTTAGATCCAGCCTACATAGTTTTTGAAAATTATGAAAAAATACTACAATGGAATAGATCCTTACGATTTGGTCTTGCTGTATGTACTTTAAAAAAAAAATTTGAAAATGCTTTATAAGAAACTATTAATTTTATGCTGCTTCATTTTATTAAATAACTGCACAGCAACAACCTTAACAAAAAATAAAATCTCCAATTCATTGGATAATCCATTTATAAATAAAGGATTTAGTCTAATATATAGTGATAAGTTTTACGATAATAAGATTATTTCAAAAAAAATTGATGAACGAAGCCTGGTTATTTTTCAAAAAAATTTAAAAAAAAATACAATTGTTAAAATTACTAACATTTTAAACAATAAATCTGTTATGGGCACTGTTGGTAATAATGCTGATTATCCCTTATTTAATAATGCGGTATTATCATTGAGAATAGCAGATGAAATAAGTTTGAATGAAAATGAACCTTATGTTGAAATTTTAGAAGTACTAGAAGATGCAGTATTTGTAGCAAAAAGAGCAAAAACATTTGAAGAAGAGAAAAAAGTGGCCAACAAGGCTCCAGTTAACAGTATCAATATTAGTGACCTTAACATTAAAGAAGCAAATACCAAAAATGAATTAAGTAAAAAATTTTCTTACGAAATAAAAATAGCTGATTTTTATTTTAATGATACTGCGTCTTTGCTACTTAATAGAATCATTAAAAAAACTAAGATTAAGGATGCTAAAATCAAAAAAATTAATGAAAAAAAATATAGAGTATATGCAGGTCCTTTTAATAACATTAACACTCTACAAAAATCATTTAATGATATAAGCATACTTCAATTTGAAAATATCGAAATTATAAAAAATGATTAAATCAAGACTTATAACAATTTTGCTTACACTCTTACTAACAGCTAATTCTAATGCTGCGTTTGATGTAAAGGCTAGAACAGCAATATTACAAGATTATCTTTCAGGTGAAGTATTATTTGAAAAAGATGCTGATAAATCAATTTATCCAGCATCTATGACAAAAATTATGACTGCCATTATTGCATTTGATTTAATTAGAAGTGGTGATTTAAATTTAGATGAAAAATTTTTAGTGTCCGAGAATGCCTGGAGACTTTCGTCAGCCGGCTATTCTTCAATGTTTATAATGGTTGGTGATGAAGTTAGTGTGGAAAATTTACTTAAAGGAATAATTATTGCATCTGGTAATGATGCGTGTGTTGCGTTAGCTGAAGGTATAGCTGGTACAGAGGACGAATTTGCAGTGATGATGACTGCTAAAGCTAAAGAAATAGGAATGGATAATACTAATTTTGCTAATTCATCAGGGATTAATAATACTGAAAACGTATCAACTGTAAGAGATATTATGCTTATGTCTAGATATCTTATTAAAGAATTTCCTGAAGAATATAAGTATTTTGCAGAAAAAGAATTTACTTGGGATAGAACAGGGGGTGACCCCATTACTCAAGGTAATAGAAATCCTTTATTATATAAAAGCCTTGGAGCAGATGGAATTAAAACTGGTTATTTAGCTGTTGAAAAATATTCACTAGCATCATCTGTAGAAAGAAATGGAAGAAGATTAATAGCGGTAGGTAGTGGCTTTAATACTAAGAATGATAGATCTCGTGAAAGTGCCAAACTTTTAACGTGGGGTTTAACTAATTTTGACTTAGTTGAAATCACAAAAGCAAATACCCCAATAGAGGATATTGATGTTTGGTTAGGTAAAAAAGATACTGTTAAAACTTATATAAAAAATGATATCTATAAAACTATCCCAAAAGCAAAAAAAAGACTATTGAAGGTTTCATTAAATTATAATGGTCCAATTCAAGCTCCTATTAAAAAAGATGATATTTTAGGAAAATTGAAGTTAAGCTATGATGATGAGCTTATTGAAGAGTACGATTTACTTGCTTATGAAGATGTTAAGAAATTAAATGTTTTTTCAAGGTTAATGAAATCAATTAATTTTTTAATTTGGGGCGATGTCTAAAAAACCAATAATTGTATTTGAAGGTATAGAGGGGACAGGCAAATCTCATCACATTAAAAATGTTGCTAATTACTTAACACGTAAAAAAATTAAATTTATTAAAATTAGAGAACCAGGTGGCTGTGCAAATTCAGAAAAAATAAGAAATCTTATTCTAGATAACAAATCTACGTTTAATAAAGAAACTGATTTACTACTTTATCTTTCTGCAAGAAGTGAAAATATAGAAACTATAAGACAAAATGCTGGTAAAAAAATAATACTGATAGATAGGTTTTCAGATTCAACTATTGCTTACCAACATTATGGCATGGGTGTAAACCTGAGGTTTATACAAAATATTAACGATCATCTTTTAAAAAACATAAAAATTGATTTTACTTTTTTAAATACAGTAAATTTATCAAATATGAAAAAAAGGCTTAGACTAAGAAAAAAGCTTAATAGATACGATAAATTTAACAGCAAGTTTTATGAAAAAGTACAAAATGGTTTTATAAAGATATTAAAAAAAAATCCTAAAAAATATATTAGAATAAATTCAAATCTAGATATAGATCTTAATGAAAATATAATATTAAATAAAATTAACGATTTAATTTAAATTTATGAATTTAAAACCATCAGAAAACACTAAAATTTATGGTATGGAAGTTTTTTTTCATGAATTAAGTGGACTATATAGACAAAAAAAATTGCCTAATAAAATTTTACTGTCTGGAAAAAAAGGATCAGGAAAATCAACATTAGCCTATCATTTAATCAACTATATTTTATCCGAAAATGAGGACTACAAATATAATTTAGAAAATTTTTGCATCAATAAGGACAATAAATCCTATAAACTTTTGCAAAATAACTCCCATCCTAATTTTTATTTAATAGATCTATTAACCGAAAAAAAAAGCATTGATGTAGGTCAAATACGTGAAATGATTAATTACACAAATAAATCAACATTTAATAATATGGTAAGATTTATTTTAATAGATAATGTTGAAAATCTAAATAAGAATTCTGTTAACGCATTACTTAAAATTATTGAAGAGCCAAATGAAAATGTTTTTTTTATCTTAATAAACAATAGTGAAAAATATATACTACCGACTCTTAAATCACGATGTTTAACATTTAAGATTAGTTTAAAATTTAATGAGTCTTTAAATATCTCAAACTCAATACTTGAAAAAAATGTGCTTGAATTTGTTAATTATGATTTACTAAGTTATTATAATTCTCCTGGTCAAATCATTAGTTTATTTAATTTTGCTGAAGAAAAATCAATTAATTTAAATGATCATACTATTTCAAGTTTTATAAACTTAATAATAGATAATAATTATTACAAGAAAAATAAACCTATTAAATTTTTATTAGTAAACTTAATTGAGTTATTTTTTTTAAAAGAATATATGATAACAAATACAAAGATTTCATTAATTAATTTTTATTATAAATTTATAAAAAAAATTTATAATACGGAAAAATTTAATCTGGATGAAGAAAGTTTGTTTTTAGAATTTAAATCAAAATTACTATAAATGAATAAAAATTACTATATCACGACTCCAATTTACTACCCATCAGCAAAACCTCATATGGGTCATGCATATTCAAGCATCGCTGCTGATTTTTTTGCCAGATTTAAGCGTATAGATGGTTTTGATGTTCATTTTTTAACAGGTACTGATGAGCACGGTTTAAAAATACAAAGAGCAGCGGAGAAAAAAAATGTTGATCCTCATGTTTTTTGTGATCAAATTAGTCAAACATTTAGAGATCTTTCAAAAACATTAAATTTATCTAATACAGATTTCATTAGAACTACCGAAGAGAGACACAAAAAAACAGTTCAACATTTATGGAGCGAGCTTGAAAAAAATGATGATGTCTATTTATCGAAATATTCGGGCTGGTATTCTGTTTCTGACGAAGCTTTCTACAGTGATGAAGAAATTACTGAAAAAGAAAATATTAAGATAGCAACTGTATCTGGTTCACCTGTTGAATGGATAGAGGAAGAGTCTTATTTTTTTAGGCTGTCTAAACGGCAAGATGAATTACTAAATTATTATGAAAAAAATCCTGACTTTATTTCACCAAAATCTAGAAAAAATGAAGTAATTAGTTTTGTAAAAGGTGGATTAAAAGACCTATCTATAAGTCGCAAAGCATTCTCCTGGGGAATCAAGGTACCTAACAGTCCAGATCATGTAATTTATGTTTGGCTCGATGCTCTAACTAATTATATAAGCGCTTTAAACTATCCAGATACAAATGATGCGTTGTTTAAAAAATTTTGGCCTGCATCAGTTCATTTAATAGGTAAGGATATATTAAGATTTCACTCTGTATATTGGCCTGCATTTTTAATGGCTGCAAAAATACCTTTACCTAAGAAAATTTATGGTCATGGTTGGATTTTATCTGGTGATGAAAAGATGTCTAAATCAAAAGGAAATATTCTTGATCCATTAGATATTATTAAAATTTATGGTCTTGATCCCCTAAGATATTATTTAATTAAAGAAGTTTCATTTGGTAATGATGGTAACATTTCACGAGATAGATTAGAGGATTGTATCAATAGTGATTTAGCCAATAATTATGGAAATTTATGTCAAAGAGTTACTGCATTTGCTGAGAAAAATTGCTCCTCATCTGTACCAAACAATAAAAAATTTAACGATGAAGATTTAGTGATGCTAAATAAATTTACTGATAATTTAATGGCAATACGTACTGAAATTGATAATCAAAATATTAATTATTATATTAATTTTATTGTTAGTGCTTTATTTGAAGCAAATAAGTATTTTAATGACCAGGAACCTTGGAAAAAAAAAGATGATAAAGACAGATTAAATACTATTGTCTATACATCTTTAGAAATGATTAGAAAAATTTCATTCATGCTTTATCCAATAATCCCAGGTTCAATAGAAAAAGCCTTAAAGATTTTTAATTTAAATGTAGATGCAATTAATTTTGAATCTATTGCAAAACATGACTATCTTGTATCTGGAAAACCTATTAACAAAATAGATATTTTATTTAAAAAAGTTGAAAAGAAAGATGATTGATTCTCATTGTCATTTAGATCATGAACCTTTACTTGATAATTTAAGTGATGTTATAAAAAGATCTAAAGAAGTTGGTATATCAAAACTATTAACAATATGTACTACAGTAGAAAGTTTTGATAGAATCAAAAATATTATTAAACTAGATCCAATGATTTATGGAACGTTTGGTATTCACCCCCATGAGACCGAGGAAAGTCTTTTGATTGATAAAAATTATATAATAAATCAAATAAATCAAAATGAACGATTTATCGGTATAGGTGAAACTGGCTTAGATTTTTTTTATAATCATAGCAACAAAGAAAGGCAAATTGATAGCTTTAAAGCCCATATAGAGGCTTCTATAGAGCTTAATATGCCTATTATCATACATTCTAGAAATGCTGAGGATGAAACATATGAAATCCTAAAATCATATGAATCAAAAAAATTAAAAATTTTAATGCATTGTTTTACCGGTTCATTAAATTTTGCAAATCAATTACTTGAATTAGATGCGTTTTTTTCTGCTAGTGGAATAATTACTTTTAAAAATAGCTTAGACCTTCAGGAGACTTTTAAAAATATTCCCCTAGATAAACTGCTTGTTGAAACAGATAGCCCATTTTTAGCCCCCATACCGATGAGAGGGAAAAAAAATGAACCAAGTTTTATCAAATATACTCTAGAAAAGTTATCTATTTTAAAAGAAAAGACTGTTCAGGAAATGTCTGACTTAACTACTGGAAATTTTAATAAACTTTTTAAACTATAATGTCTCTTAAGTTTGTTATTTTGGGTAGCGGTAGTTCAATGGGCGTACCGAGAGCAGATGGATATTCTGGCGATTGTGATTTAAAAAATAAAAAGAATTTTAGAACAAGATGTTCTGCTTTAATTAAATTTAACGATCAAAATATCTTAATAGACACATCTCCAGATTTGAGGTCGCAACTTCTAAAAAATAAAATTAAATCAATTAGCAAAGTTTTTTACACGCATCTTCATGCAGATCAAACACATGGTATTAATGACCTTCGTCCATTTTTTTTGATAAACAAGAAACAAATTCCAGTCTATGCAGACTCTAATACTAAGAAATATTTACTTTCAACTTTTAGATATTGTTTTAAATCATCTTATGGTTATCCATCTACTTTAAGTATTAATAATCTTAAAAAAGAACATCAATTTACAAATAGAAATAAAAAAATTAAAATCGAATCAATACCAGTTCAGCATGGTAATATTAAAAGTATATGCTATCTAATTAATAATAGATTAGCCTATACAAGTGATATTAGTTTATTCTTTAAGAAAGATTATAAAAAATTAAAAGATTTAGAATACTTGATTATTGACTGTCTATGGTACCGTAATCATTCAGCACATTTCAATTTAGATCAAGTTTTGGAAATAGTTAAAATCCTTACTCCTAGAAAAACTATATTAACAAATATGCATAGCGATTTAGATTATACAAAAATTAAGAAAAGATTACCTAGAAATATTATTCCTGGTTTTGATGGTATGACTGTTAGTTTATAGAATTAAATCTATTTGTTTTATTATTTTATCTGACATTGGTGTAATAAAAGAATTGAACGTATCCTGTATTTTTCCATCCTTATTAATTAAGATTTTATGAAAATTCCACTTAGGAACGGTCAAGTTTCCATAATTCTTTTTTGCCCATTTATATAATTCATGCGCATCATCACCTTTAACGGCGGTTTTGTCAGTTATTGGAAATGTAATATTAAAATTAGTTTCACAAAAATCCTTAATTTCAGAATTAGACCCTGGCTCTTGTCCACCAAACTGATTTGACGGAACACCAATTACATAGAAGCCTCTGTCTTTATACTTTTCATAAAGCTCTTGAAGACCTGTATACTGCTTAGTAAAGCCACATTTACTAGCAACATTCACCAAAAGTATAGTTTTTCCTTTATATTGATTTAAATCAATAGTTTCGTTGTTAATATCTTTTATCGAGTGATCAAAAAATAGCTTTTCGTATTTAGCTTCAACTTTTTCAAAAAATGTGAGCATAGATATTATTAGTAAGATTAATAAATTGTTTTTATAAAGCATGAATTATTTTTTAGAAGCATATAATAATATAAAATATCCAAATATGGTAGACAGTAAGGACCCTGCAAGAACACCAATTTTTACACCATCTATATACTCAATATTTTCAGCAAATGCTAAGTTTCCAACAAACAAGCTCATTGTAAAGCCAACACCTGTTAATATTGAAACTCCATATAGGCTTAGCCAGTTAGACTTGTCTGGCATTTGAGCTACACCAAATTTAACTGCAAAGAAAGAAATCAACATTACTCCAACTTGTTTACCCACAAACAACCCTAAAAGAATGCCTAATGGAACAGGTTCTAATAAAGATGATAATGATAACCCTTCTAAAGACACACCTGCATTAGCGAATGCAAATATAGGCATTATCATGAAAGCAACATAAGGACTGATTGCATGCTCAAGTTTAATTAATAAAGAGAAATCCTTGTCTTTAATTCTATGAGGTATGGTCGTAGCTAAAAGAACACCTGCTATTGTTGCATGGATTCCAGACTTATATGTAAAGAACCACATGAAGGCGCCAATTATTAAATAGGGAATAAACTTTTTAACACCAAATTTATTTAAAGTAAGTAATAAAATATATGAGATTAAGATTAAACTTAAATAACTTATGCTTAAATCACCAGAATAGAAAAAAGCGATAATCAATATCGCACCAAGGTCATCAATAATAGCAAGAGCCGTTAAAAAGATTTTTAAAGAAATTGGAACTCTAGAACCAAGTAAAGATAAAATTCCTAGTGAAAACGCTATGTCAGTAGCAGATGGAATTGCCCAACCATTCAATGTTTCAGAATTCCCAAAGTTTATAAAAACATAGACTAGAGCAGGGACGACCATTCCTCCAACAGCTCCTATAATTGGAAGTAACGCTTTTTTTAAGTTAGAAAGTTCACCTTGAATAAATTCTCGTTTAATTTCAAGCGTTACAAAGAAAAAGAAAATTGCCATCAATAAATCATTAATCCAATGATGTACGGAAAGTTTTAAGCCGAAATCATTAATACCTACAAACAGGTATTGGTTTAATGTATCGAAATATAGATTACTAAAACTAGAATTACTTATTACAAGAGCAATAATTGCAGCAATTAACAAAACCAGACCACTGGCTGCTTCTAACTCGAAAAACCATTTAAAAGGTTTTGAAATATTTTTGATCATAATCTTATATTAAATCACTAATAAATAATGAAATATCTTTAATACTTTCGTAAAGATTATAAAGTATAAATTCGACATTTGGGACAATTTTTCCGATAGGATATTTAAATGTATCTACAATAATTATAAAAGCTACGAATGAAATAATTGCTACAATAAAAATATTTAATATTTTAAAGTTTTTTTGTTTTTTTGGTTTGGAATTTGCTGTTGTGCTTTCATTTATGATAGCATCAATCTTTTTCTTCGGTTCTTCTTCATTGTTAATCTCAATTTTTTTGTCAATTACTTCTTCTATGTGTGCTTTAGCTTCTTCCTTTGATAGATCTGATGGGTTGATCTCAACGTTGTTTGAGAGGTTATTTTGAACAAAAATATTAGCATTATCATTGTCAATACCTTCAACAATTGGGCTTACGGTATTTTCAAGAACTTCTTTTTTAAAAAACCATTTATGATCACAGCTAGCGCACTGTAACAAACGACCCTTGTCTGGAATTAAATTTGAGTCTATATCAAATTTTTTATTACAATTATTACAAGTGATGAACATTATTCATGTATATCTGATTCTTATAAAAAAGCCTTGTTTTTGATGTTCTTTATTCTTTGAAATTATCAATATCTAATGTATTAGTACCTCAATCGGGGCGTAGCGCAGCCTGGTAGCGCATCTGGTTTGGGACCAGAGGGTCGCAGGTTCAAATCCTGCCGCCCCGACCAATTTATGAAAAAAGCAAAAATTTATATTCCTACAAAAAATTCCATGCAGTCAGGCCTGGGTAAATCAGACAAATGGGTTATCAAATTTGAAACTGAAAATGCTGGTGTTAACCCTTTAATGGGTTGGGAGACAAGCACTAATACTCTTTCAGAGTTAAATTTAGAATTTTCAACCAAAGAACTAGCAACTGAATATGCAAAAAAAAATAAAATAGATTTCGAGGTTATTGAACCACAAAAAAGGAAAACAATTAAGAAATCATACGCTGATAACTTTCTAAAATAATGTTTAAATTTTTTACAAAAAAAAAATGGCAGTTATGGTCTTGGTTAGGTTCATTTGTGATTTTATTATCATTGTGGGTTCAGGTAAAAATTGATGTAAAAATAAATGAATGGTTTGGTGTGTTTTACGATATGATTCAAAAAGCACTTGCTAAACCCAACGCTATTACAATTGAAGAGTACTGGGCAAATTTAGCATCATTTATTACACTAGCTGGAATATATATAGCCCTTTACGTTGTAATTAGTTTTTTTACAGCACACTTCTTGTTTAGATGGAGAACAGCTATGGTGGAATGGTATCATTCTGTCTATGACAGAGCTTGTAAAATAGAAGGTGCCTCACAAAGAGTTCAAGAAGATACAATCAAGTTTACCCGTATTATGGAATCTCTAGGAACAAGTTTTATTGAATCGGTTATGGTATTAATACAATTTACTCCAATTTTATTAGGCCTATCAGTCGGTATACCAATCTTCTTTTTTGGAGATTGGCAATATGGATTGATAACTGGTGCATTACTTTGGACATTGGGTGGTACAGTATTCTTGATAGGATTAGGTTGGATATTGCGTTTAGTTGGGGTGGAATATGATCTACAAAAAAAAGAGGCTGCATACAGAAAGATATTAGTAGTAGCTGAAGATGATGGTAACATTAGACCTAAAACAATAAATGAATTATTTAATGACGTTCGTTCAATTCACTTTTTAAGCTACACAAGGTATTTATATTTTAATATTGGTCGTATGGCTTACTTGCAAGCAAATGTATTATCAGCCTATGTTTTCTTGGCTCCAGCTATTGTAGCAGGTGTTGTAACATTAGGTGTTATGCAACAAATTATAAGAGCTTTTGGTAGAGTTGAAGGCTCTATGCAATACCTATTAAAAGCTTGGCCTACCATTATAGAGTTGGCGAGTGTTTATAAACGTCTAAGAGAATTTGAGAGTGTAATAAATTCTACTGAAATAGTTATTCAAAAAGATTAATGTCTATAGATAAAAAATATGTAGATCAGATTTTAAAAGTTTCTGAAAAAGCAGCTCTAGCATCATCTTATTTGGTTGGAAAAGAGGATAAGAATGCAGCAGATCAAGCAGCTGTTGATTCAATGAGGTCAGAATTAAATAAAATAGATATGAATGGTGAAGTTGTTATTGGTGAAGGTCTTCTTGATGAGGCGCCAATGCTTTACACTGGTGAAAAACTTGGAAATAAAAACGGACCATATTTTGATATTGCTGTTGATCCTTTAGAAGGAACAAATTTTGCAGCAAATAATTTACCTGGTGCTACTTCAGTTATTGCTATTGCAGAAAAAGGAAATCTTTTTAATGCACCAGAAACATATATGGATAAAATTGCAACGGGACCAATTGAAAAAGGATTAGTAGATCTAGATTTTACATTAAAAAAAAATGCCTCAAACTTGGCTGATTTTCTAAACAAAGATATATCATCAGTCACAGCATGTGTAATGGACAGACCAAGACATAAAAAAATAATTGACGAATTAAAGCAACTAAATATTAAGATTAAACTAATTACTGATGGCGATGTTCTTGGTGCATTGTATGTGACAAATCCAAAATATAATGTTGATATATTTGTGGGGATAGGCGGTGGCCCAGAAGGAGTTTTGGCTGCATCAGCTCTTGATGCCTTTGACTGCCACTTTCAAGGAAGATTCATATTTAATAACGACAAAGATATCAAAGATGCAAAAAAAATGGGAATAACTGATTTGAATAAAAAATACGAATTAAATGAAATTATAAAAGGCGACTCTATATTTTGCTCTACAGGAATTACATCAAGTGAGATGTTAGCTGGTGTAGAGATTGATAATAACAAATATACAGTCGAAACACTAGTTACACATAAAAGTTTAAATTTTAAAAAAATCTTAAAAAGAACAAATCTTATTTCAGAATGATTTCTGTCTCAGGTAAGAAGTGGGAACAAAAAAAAATCAATCAAAATATAGTTGATAAATTAAAACAAGATTTTAATTTTAGTGATATTTTATCTAGACTGATTATTTCAAGAAAATTTGATGTTGATGAAATTGCAACAATCAATACAGATTTAGATTTAAACAACGTTTTTTTAAACAATGAAGATTTCAATCAATCTATTAAACTTGCTGTTAATTGCATCAATAACAATGAAAAAATATGCATTTTAGGTGACTATGATGTGGATGGGTCTGCTGCTACATCATTATTTGTTAAGTTTTTAGAAAGTATAAATCATCCCTTTTTTTATTATATACCTGATAGAGAAAAAGATGGCTATGGTGCTACCAAAAAATTATTCCAAAAACTGATCTTAGATAAACCTAAATTAATTATAATGGTGGATTGTGGTTCCACATCTAATGAAGCAATAGATTTTTTAAATGAGAATGAAATAAAGTCTTTAATTATTGATCATCATGAAATTAATAAGCCTTTTCCAAATGCAAACTCAATTATAAACCCAAAAAAAGATAATGGTTATAAAGAATATGATTATTTATGTGCGACCTCACTTTCTTATTTTTTTTTAGACTTATTAGTTAAAAAAATTAAATGTAAAATTGATATTCAAGATTATCTAATTTATGTTTTGTTAGCTACCGTATGTGATGTCATGCCATTAAGGAAGCTTAACAGGTTAATTGCGTTAAGCGCTCTTAAAAATTTTGATATAACAAAAAACTTACCTCTTAATACTTTGTTTGAATTAAATAATAAAAAAAATAAAATTAACATTAATGATTTGGGTTATTTAATTGGTCCAATATTAAATGCTGGTGGTAGATTAGGTAAATCTGAATATGCTACAGAATTATTGTCTTCGAATAACGATCTAGTTATTAAAGATAGGTCTAATCACTTAATTAGACTTAATAGTAAAAGAAGAGAAATTGAAACTTTAATATTAAGTGAAATTGATTTTCAAAAAATAGAAAAAGAAAATAAAGATGTGGTTATTTATTATAATCCAAATATTAACGAAGGTCTAATAGGAATTATTGCTGCAAGATTAAAAGATTATTTTAATAAGCCAACTATTGTTATAACCACGTCTAATGAATTATTAAAGGGATCTGCTAGATCAGTTTATAACTATAATATTGGTCGTGTAATTAAAAATTCACTAGATAAAGATATAATTGTAAATGGTGGTGGTCACAATATGGCTGCAGGATTTACGTTGAATAGAGATAAACTTAAAGCTTTTGAAAATTACATATTGGAGGATTTTTTAAAATCCAATACTGTAAATAATAATATGTTTTTATATGAATCGGAAATTTCATCATTAGCATTTAATCAAGATTTTTATGAAAATATAAAAAAACTTGAACCCTTTGGAACAGGAAACCCTGTACCAACATTTTTATTAAGAGATTTAAGAATAATTAAGCCAATAGTGTTAAATAATAAACATATTTCTTCTATATTAAAATCAAAAACTGGATTTTCAATTAAATCAATATCCTTTAATTCTATTAATACTAAGATTGGTGAACATTTAATGAGTTATAAAAATAGCCTTAATGTAATAGGTCAGATCAATGAAAATATATGGAATAACAAAAAAAGACTTCAATTAACTATTAGGGACCTCTTCTTATAGGTTAATTGCGCTTGATAAATATTGACTTTTAAAATAAAAGATCACAACATGGTCCCTTCGTCTATCGGTTAGGACAGCTGGTTTTCATCCTGCAAAGGGGGGTTCGATTCCCCCAGGGACCGCCATTAATATGTTTTATTACACATATATGCTTAAATCTATTTCACCTGGTTTTAAAAAGACCTACGTAGGATATACAAATAATCTGATTTCTAGACTGGATAAGCATAATTCAAACAAAGGTGCAAAATCAACAATGGGCTATAAATGGTTGTTAATTTATAGTAAAAAATTTAAAACAAAGAATGAAGCTATGTCATTTGAATATAAATTAAAAAATAATCAAAAATTAAGAAAAGAAATCTTAGAAAAATCATCTTTATGAAAATTTCAGTACTTTTACCCTATAAGGAAAATTACTCAGATAATTATGCAGGTGCTGTATCTTTATTTATAAATGACACTACAAATTTAAGTAAATATAAAAAGAATATAACTGTATTTGGTAGTACAGATTTTAAATCCTTACTATCAAAAAACTATACAAATATAGAATTAAGTAAGAGTGGTTTATTTCAGAGCCAAAGTAGATTTTATGTAAATAAATTTATTAAATTACAACAATCTATTAAAGCAGATATTATTGAAGTTCATAATAGACCAAATTATTTAAAATATATTAAGAAACTTAATTCTAAAATTGTTTTATATTATCATAACGATCCACTTAAAATGGATGGTTCTGAAAATGTTAAAGAAAGATTAGATTTGATGGAGATATGTGAAAAAATTATTTTTAATAGTGGATGGTCAAAAAATCAATTTATAGAAGGTTTAGACAGTTTTTATAGCGGAAGTACAAAACTTGAAGTTATAAATCAATCTACTAACAAGCCAAAAATAGATTTTACAAAAAAAAAAAAGTTAATAACTTTCGTTGGAAAATTAAATTCAGCAAAAGGCTATGATTTATTTGGTGGTGCAATATTAAAAGTTTTAAAAAAGTATAAAGATTGGCATGCGCTAGTTATTGGTGATGAACCTCGTGAAAAATTAATTTTTAAACATAAAAATCTTAATTTATTAGGTTTTCAACCCCATAGTAAAGTTTTAAAAATACTTGAAAAAACAAGTATTTCCGTTGCTTGTTCAAGATGGGAGGAACCTTTTGGTCGTACTAGCTTAGAGGCAGCTAGTAGAGGTTGTGCTGTAATTATATCAGACCGAGGTGGTTTAAAAGAAACTATAACTGACGGTATTATAATTAAAAAAAACACAATCAATAATATTTTTAATGCAATTGATGACTTAATAAAAAATAAAAAAAAATTAATAAATTTACAAAATTCATCATATAACAATTTCTATTTAACAAACAAGTACGCTAGTAAAAAAATTGATAATTATCGATTAAAGATTTTAAATGAAGGATCTAAATCTAATAAAGTAAAATTATTAAAATCTAAATTAAAAATTATCCATATAACTAATTTTAATGAAAGACATAACGGTAGATTATTTTACAATACAGGCAAAAGAATTAACAATGGTTTAGTGCGTCTTGGACATAGTGTTTTAGAGCTTAGTGATAGAGACGTTGTGAGTAATCATAGAAAATTAAACGATTTAAATGGTGCTAAATATCTAAACAACAAGTTACTATCAATAATTGGTAATTATGTACCTGACATAATAATACTAGGGCATGCTGATTTAATTGACATTAAAACCTTGAAAATAATTAATAATTACTATCCACAAATAAAAATCTCTCAATGGTTCCTTGATAGAATGGATTCACACTGGATATCGAATAAAAAAAGATTTCTTGATAAATTAGATGTTATGGACGCAAGTTTTTGTACAACAAGTCCAGATTTTTTAAAATTTTCCAAAACTAAACCTATTTATTTTATTCCCAACCCAGTAGATGAGTCTTTTGAGATATTGAAGAATTATAAACATAAAAATTTGAAGAATGATGTTTTTTTTGCAATGAGTCATGGTGTTCACAGAGGAGTGTTAAAAAAAGGAAAGTTTGATGCACGTGAAACTTTTCTTACAAAATTAACTAATAAATTGCCTAACATAAAGTTTGATTTATATGGTTTTGAAAATAAACAACCAGTATGGGCTGATAATTTTTTAAATGTTATTTCCCAATCCAAGATTGCTTTAAACTTAAGTCAGGGAACTGCCTCGAAACACTACACTAGCGATAGGTTTGCTCAATTAATTGGAAATGGATTATTAGTAATGATTGATAAAAAAACAGAAATTAGTGATTTTTTTAAAAAGGATGAAATTATAACATATACGGATGTTAATGACTTATCAAAAAAAATTTTGAAATTTTCAAATAATGATGAATTAAGGAAAAAAACTGCTAAAAAGGGTAGAGATAAATATTTTAAATTTTTTAATTCTACCGTTATTGCTGATTTTATAATAGCTAAAACATTTAATATTAAAAAAAAATATTTTTGGGAAGATAAGATTTAACATAAAGTTTTAAATATGAAAAATATAATAGTTGTTACAGGTGGTGCAGGTTTTATTGGATCAAATTTAATTAAATACTTGTTAAAGAAAACTAATTTAAAAATCATAAGTATAGATAATTATTCAACAGGATCCAAAAAAAATCATATTAATCATAAAAATGTTATATATATTAAGGGTGAAAATATTAATATTTCAAAAATATTAAAAAAATATACTAATAAAATTAAAGTTATGTTTCATTTTGGTGAATTTTCGAGGATTTATCAAAGTTTTCTAAATACATATAAATGCTTAAATAACAATATTTATAATTCTTTTGAGGTTATCAATTTTGCAAAAGATAATAAAATTAAGATTATTTATTCTGCTACATCAAGTAATTTAGGTAATAACGGAAGAGATCAAAACTCGTCTCCCTATGCTTGGACAAAATCAAAAAATATAGAATTGATAAAAAATTATAGTAAATGGTTTGGTCTTAAGTATGAACTATTATTTTTTTACAATGTTTATGGGCCTGGTCAGATAAGTCATGGTAAAATGGCAACTGTTATTGGCATATTCGAGACTCAGTATAAAAATAAAAAACCTCTAACAATTGTTAAACCTGGATCACAAAAAAGAGATTTCACTCATATAGATGATATTATCAGAGGTTGTTATCTGGCGATGAATAAAGGTAAAGAAACTGAATACATGCTTTCATCTGGCAAAAAATATTCAATCTTACAAATTGCAAAAATGTTTAATATTAAATATAAATTTGTTCCTAGCAGAGCTGGAGACAGAAGAGACTCGACTGTCCTAAACAATAATGCAAAAAAAATATTAGGTTTTGCTGCAAAGAAACATATTAAATCTTATATTGATGAGTATATTAATATAAGATGATGTTTTTAATAATTATACTCGTGTTTAGTTACTTAAAATATTCAGATTATTATATTAATTATTTTAAAAGATTCTAAGCTTAATTAAATTTGATAGTAATGAAAAAACTTTTATTAATTGAAAGTGAAATGCTTAAAGCAAAGGGCCATTTCCTGGATTATTTAATCGAAACATCTAACTATTTTAAAAAGACTAAGAGTATTTTTTGGTTTTTGAATAAAGATTTTGATGCAGGCAATCTTTATTTGCCCGAATATTGCAATATTAAGAAAATAATTAAATCAAATCGATTTAAGAGAAAAAAAAATAAGCTCTATTATTTTATTGAAGAAATTTTTCATTTTTTAAAAAATTTTTATGATATTATTTATTTTATTTATTTTTTTAAAACTGATAAAAAAAAATTATTCTCTTTTTTAAAATGTCTTTTCTTAAATTTTTTTATTATTCCTAAATATTTCAAATCATTTTACTTGGAGTATGTTAGGCTTAATTTTGGTTCTAATGATGATGTTATTTTTCAAAGTTGTAGAAGAAAGGATATGGCTTTAATATTTTTTTTATATAATATCGAAGGTATTCATCTTCCAAAAATTCATATACGTATTTTTCATCTTCCAAGGAGAAGGTTCAAGGATTTTTATTTTTACTTTAATAAAATTAAGAATGGACCTAGGAAAAATATTTTTCTTTATACGGAAGAGGGTAAAAAGAAAAAAACTCTTATAAGTGAACTAGGTAGTGAAAGTTTAGTAAATATAGCTAAGCCAATCTTTAGTTTTCATAAAAGAAGAATTGATTTAACAGCACATACAATTGGTTTTATTGGTGAGGCAAGAGCTAATAAAGGTTTTAATGAAATTCCTAAATTTATTCAGACAATAAAAAAATATAATAAAGATATTAATTTTATAATACAATTTTCAAATTCAGATGATTATACTAAGAAAACAGTTGGTCAACTTTATGCATTAAGTTCAAAATATAAGAATATACAAATTATTAATAGATATTCTGACTATGATGAATATCGAAAAATTTTACAAAAAATTACAATTATGCCTTTGATGTATGATCTTGAGCAAATGAGGCTTGGCTCAGGGGTTCTTTACTCATGTGTATCTAATGAAATAATACCAATAATTCCTAATAATTCTGATTATTTAAAAGAAATTTTATCACCTAACTCTTATCTAGAGGCAAATAATATAGATAGTTTTGCTAACAATTCTTTAGTTATTATAAAAAATTACAATAAATTCTTATCTTGTGCTAAAAAATCTTCAGAAAATTTATTCCAATCTATTAAATATGATCCCTTAATAGATAACATTTCTAAACTGTAATTATTTTATTCGCTATGATTGAATAATAACGTTATTTCCATAAATTTATATTTTATAGTCTGTTTTTGATGGTTTTTTTTTTAATCCTAATTTTGACAAGATGTTTTTAAACTGAAAAATTTTCTTATTAAATCTATGTATTAAGTAATTAGTTATTCCCAAATCTTTATCTCGCTTAACATGAATAGGATATTCATATAATGTATTCCAGTCAGGTTTAAGTTTTTTTGAATTTTTTTTAGGATACCAAAGTTCATAAGTAGAAAGTATTTTTATATTATGTTTTAAACATAATAAAGTCCAAATTGCTTGATCGTGTCTATTCTCTATAAAGCCTGATAAATTTGGAGAAACTGAGGGATTATCATTGATCAGGTCAAATCTAGTATAAATAATCTTTTGCCATTCTTTAATAATTGCAATCGATTGTTCACATTTTTTGATTAAAAATACTCCACCAGCAATTTCTTGAGAATTAATAACAGCATCATTATTTCTTACATTAAAATAATCAAGTGTATCACCTTTGATCCATTTATAATTTTTTAAATTTCTTAATTTTCTACCATCATATCTTAAATTTGAATTTTCTTTATTTGGTTCAACTGCTTGAAAGGCAATTACTCCTTTATCTTGTTTTTTTATAAGATTGAAATATTCCAATAAACGTTTTTTACCATGGATGTTTAAATGGCAACCAGCATCAACATATAACAAGCAATCTCCATCTTTAAGTTTATCCATGATATTTATTATTATTTCTGGTTTCCAACACCAAAAACCGTATCCCTTTGAGCCTAATATAAGGTTATTTTTAAATTTTTTTTTAAAACTATTAGAAAGATTGCTTTCATCTAAAAGATAAATGTTATCAAAAAATTTAAGTTTATGTGCTTGTTTAGAGAGACGTATTAATGATTTGTGCATACGGCTATCAGCGAATGAAACAAGATAATTCATTTTTAAAAAAAATTTCTATTAATTATTTTTATTTATATAAAATCAATATTATTAAATATTTTGAATATATTTTTTTTTATAACATTCATTTTCCAATTTTATAATTTAATTTTATTTAATGCATTATTCTTAAATAAATTTGCTTCATTAATATACCTTCTAACCATTTCTGTTGATTTATGACCTGTCATAGCCATGATATTTCTTTCTTCAGCTCCAGATTCAGCTGTAGATGTTGCAAAACCCGATCTTAAGCTGTGTCCAGCATACTTATGACCATCTAAACCAGCATAATTTGCATATTTTTTAATTATTAAGGCAACACTCTTGTCTGAAATATTAAAAATTTTACCTTTTTTTAAATCAGATACTTCAATCCAATTTTTTAATGATTTTACTGGGCAAAAATTTTCATTATCAAAGTAGGGGATAGCCTTAGTCATACCTTCGCCAGATTGATCAGTTTTAGATCTTTTAACAAAGATCTTAACACCCTCACTAACAAACTCTATATCTTCATATTCAATATCAACTAACTCTGATCTTCTAAAGCCACCTGAAAACCCAATTAATACTAAAGCTTTATCCCTAGTTTTTCTAAAATCTTTTTCTTTAGATTCATGTATTGCTTTAATTAAAACTTTTAAATCATTGATTAATAATGGTTTTTTACTTTTTTGATTACTTCCATTTGTTCTTTTAATACCCATCAAATTTTCCATTATTATTGGATGTTTCGTATCAATGTAATGACCCTTTGTTTTATGTAATATGCTTATGGATGCTAAGCGTCTCTTTAAAGTGCTATATTTAGAATATGATGATAAATGAGTTAGATATAATGCTAAAATTTTTGGTTGTGTTGGCATTGATTGAAATCCATTTTTAGAACAAAATAATGAGAAGTCATTATAGTCAGATTGATAGGCTCTAAGTGTGTTAGCTGATTTAGAGTTTCTTAAATTCTTTATTGTTTCTAATTCTAGGTTTTTAATATCTGTTATTAAATTATTCATATTTTCCGATAACCATTAATTATCGGAAATATATATTACTTTAAAATAATGTCAATAGCTTATAAAAATTATTTATGGGCATGACAACAAAGTTTGTAGAAATTAAATTGTGCAAGACATGCAAAGAAAATCTTAATTATAAAAAATTTCGTGAAGTTAAACGTTTAACAAAAGGACCAAATAAAGGTAAGTTTGTTGGGTGGACTGATATCAAGGGTGGAAAAAGATTTTCGACGTGCTCAGAGTGTGAAAAAGACAGGTTTTATAAGATATATAGAGCCAATCCAATTCCTCAATTAATATATAATTTTAAAAAAAGAGCTAAATTGACTGGTGTACCATTTGATTTAGAACCCCAGGATATTAAAAATAAGCTTAATTTAGCTGGTTCTAAGTGCCCTGTTCTGGGTGTTGATATGGAAATATCTAAATTAGGCTCTAAAAACAATGATTTAACACCATCAATTGATAGAATTGATCCAAAAAAAGGCTATGTTAAAGATAATATTATTGTTGTAAGTATGAGAGCCAATAGAATTAAGACCGATGCAACTGTAGATGAAATAAGAAAAGTTGCTGATTTTTATGAGAAGCTTTTAAAAAATAAATAAATGATTAATATCAATAATTTATATTAATATATTAAAGTAAATGATTAGGAAATTAGAGAAAAAAGATAAGGAAAATTGGTCAAAATTATACAAAGGTTATGCCGGTTTCTACAAAGTACCAATGAATACTGGGATTTTAGACACTCTTTGGGGATGGATTCACGATGAAAGCCATGATGTTAAGGGTCTTTGCTTTGAATTAGGGGGTAAAATCGTTGCTATTGCTCATTATAGAACAATGCCAAGACCAATTAAAGGTCAATATATTGGGTTTTTAGACGATTTGTTTGTAGAGCCAGATTTTAGAGGTCAAAAAATAGCGCAAAAGCTTATTAGTCATCTAAAATCTTTATCTAAAGCCAATAATTGGCAAGGAGTTCGTTGGATCACCCACTCTAGCAATGAACATGCAAAGAAATTATACAATAAAATAGCCAATAACACAGGTTTTGAGCTCTATGAACTTAAAGGGGACTAAGTTTCAGCTAAAAGTCTGGAATTACTTGAGGAAAATACCCAAGGGCAAAGTGAAGACTTATAGCGATGTTGCAAAAGCTATTGGGAAGCCTCTAGCAGTCAGAGCAGTCGCTAATGCTATAGGTAAAAACCCCTATCCTCCCAAAATACCCTGTCATAGAGTGATCAGATCAGATGGAAGCCTCGGCGGATACTCTGGAAAAGGAGGAATTCAACAAAAACGCCGTTTATTGAGGTCTGAAAAAGTCTTCATAAAATAAGGTTTTTAAGCTTCTAAACCGTTTAAAAGTGTTGGTATTAAATACTTTTAACTAA
>Ga0209482_1000704_pt1 | contig 27298 bp, 28 predicted proteins | sample CoawatmetaG10DNA_FD_187512 | JGI IMG/M metagenome (GOLD analysis project Ga0209482, IMG submission 187512) | Marine microbial communities from the West Antarctic Peninsula - Coastal water metaG104-DNA (SPAdes) (version 2) | ecosystem: Environmental > Aquatic > Marine > Coastal ...
CAGTGATGGAAGATATTTTGCAGATGATAATGTTAATATAATAAATATTGGGCCAGGAACTGGATCTGAGGGTCATAAATCTAATGAGAAATTAATTAATAAAGATTTAATTGATTATTTTTATATTCTCGAAAATTTTCTTTCAAAGATTTAATGATTTCTCAAATAGTTTTTACTGAAAAGCTATTTACAAGCACAACTCCAAAAACAATAAAGAGTAATCCTAATATAGCCTGCCAAGACAATGATTGTTTAAAGAAAGCATATCCCAATATTGCAACTGTAAATACTCCAAGACCACTCCATGTTGCATAAACAATTGCAATTGGAATTTTATCAACAACAAAAGTTATAAGATAAAAAGATAATAAATATAAAACTGCAAGAGTAGTAGTTGGAATTATTTTAGTAAAATTTTGTGAAACGGGTAATAACATTGTTCCACCTACCTCACAAAAAATTGCAATCATTAAAATTAGATATGTTTTAATCATTACTCAAGAATATTATTTTTAATTAAGTCTTCTTTTATCTCAGTTAAAATTTCGGGATCATCAATTGTTGCTGGTATTTTATATTCTTCTCCATCAGCAATTTTTCTAATAGTTCCTCTTAATATTTTGCCAGATCTTGTTTTTGGTAATCTTTTAATAACAATTACAGTTTTAAATGCTGCTACTGGTCCAATAGTATCTCTAACCATTTTTATGCATTCTTTTGAAATAGTTTCATTATCTTTTTCAACACCTGTCTTAAGGACGACCAGACCAATTGGTAATTGTCCTTTTAATTTATCAGCAATTCCTAATACTGCACACTCAGCAACTGATTGGTGTTCTGATAAAACTTCTTCAATTGCACCTGTAGATAATCTGTGACCTGCAACATTAATAATGTCATCTGTTCTAGACATGATCCAAATGTAACCATCTTCATCTATATGACCTGCATCATAAGTTTCGTAGTAACCTTCATAGTTGGTCATGTAATTATCTTTGTATCTTTTATCTGCATTCCATAAAGTTGGAAAAGTTCCAGGGGGTAAAGGTAATTTTACAACTATATCTCCCATCTCATTAGGTTTTGCTAAAGTTTGATCAGGTTTCATGATTTTGACATCATATCCAGGTACAGCTTTACAGGCTGAACCATATTTTGTTTTCATCATTTCTATTCCAGTACAATTTGAACTAATTGCCCAACTTGTTTCAGTTTGCCACCAATGATCAATTACAGGAACTTTCAATAAATTTTCTGCCCACTTGATGGTATCGGGATCTGCTCTTTCACCAGCTAAAAACAATGACTCAAATTTACTTAAATCATATTTTGAAAAAAACTTACCCTCAGGGTCTTCTTTTTTAATAGCTCTAAAAGCAGTTGGAGCTGTAAAAAGAGATTTTACTTTATAGTCTGAAATTATTTTCCAAAAAGCACCAGCATCAGGAGTGCCAACAGGCTTTCCTTCAAATAATACTGTAGTGCAACCTTTAAATAAAGGGGCATAAACAATATATGAATGTCCAACAATCCATCCGATATCACTTGCTGACCACCAAACATCATCAGCATCAATATTGTAAATATTTTTCATAGTCCATTTAAGAGCAACTATATGACCACCAATATCTCTAACAATTCCTTTTGGTACACCTGTAGTTCCTGAGGTATATAAAATATAAGCTAAATCATTTGAATTCATTTCCACACAATCTACCTCTTTTGCATTTGAAAGTGCTTCACCCCAACTAATTTCTTTTGGAGCATTTAACTCAACTGTATGATCTATTCTTTGAAATAAGATCATCTTATCTATTTTATGAGTAGCCATCTTAATTGCTGCATCAACCAATGGTTTGTACTCAACAGTTTTTCCAGGTTCAAAGCCACATGAGGCTGTAACTATTACTTTTGCTTTACTGTCATCAATTCTGCTAGCAAGTTCATTAGAGGCAAAACCCCCAAACACCACAGAGTGGATTGCTCCAATTCTTCCACATGCTAACATTGCTATAACTGCCTCTGGAATCATAGGCATGTAGATTATAACCCTATCACCTTTGTCGACTCCTTGATTTCTTAGCGCTCCTGCAAATTTTGAAACTTTTTCTCTTAATTCTTTATAAGTAAACTGCTTTTTGTTTCCAGTTATTGGGCTATCATAGATTAAAGCTAGCTTGTCACCTCTGCCTTGATCGATATGAATGTCTAAAGCATTATAACAAGTGTTGGTAACACCATCCTCAAACCATTTATAAAAAGGTGGATTGGATTTATTTAAAATTTTAGTGGGTTTTTTAAACCAAAAAATATCATTTGAGACTTCTTGCCAAAAATCTTCAGGATTTTTTAAAGAATTTTGGTAAATATCGTTAAACTTTTTTGACATATCATTTGATTCTATTTTGTTAGTTTTTCAAGGTTATTAAATTTAAAACTGTATTAAAATTTAAAAAGTAAGTAAAATCAATACAAATTAGATACAATTAAACCTTCTAAAAACTAGATAACTTTGATAGTTAACCTTCAACATGACTTGAGCATTAGTTTAGGTCTAGTTTATATAAACTAAAAGTTAAAACTAACAAAAGATGGAGTTTTTTATGAAAAAACTAAAATTGTTTGCACTTACAGCTGTAGCCCTAATGGGTGCTTCAGGTGTAGCAAACGCGGAAACAGCCATGTTGGCTTCTGACGACTTTGTTGGAATCTCGTTTTGGGTGATTTCAATGGCGATGTTAGCAGCAACTGCTTTCTTTTTCTTAGAAGCAGGAAGTGTTGCTTCTGGTTGGAGAACGTCAATAATTGTTGCTGGTCTAGTAACTGGTATCGCTTTTATACATTACATGTATATGAGAGAAGTATGGGTTATGACTGGTGAGTCACCAACTGTTTACAGATATATTGATTGGTTAATCACTGTACCATTACAAATGATAGAATTTTACCTAATTCTAGCAGCTGTAGGAAAAGCAAATTCTGGAATATTCTGGAGATTGTTAATTGGAACAGTTGTGATGCTTGTTGGTGGATACTTAGGAGAAGCAGGATACATTAATGCTACACTTGGTTTTGTAATCGGTATGGCTGGATGGTTCTACATTCTTTATGAAGTATTCTCTGGTGAAGCAGGAAAAGCTGCAGCAAAAAGTGGAAACAAAGCGCTTGTTACTGCATTTGGTGCAATGAGAATGATTATTACAGTAGGTTGGGCTATTTACCCATTAGGTTACGTATTTGGTTACCTAACAGGTGGAGTTGACGCTAACACACTTAACGTTGTTTATAACGTTGCTGACTTCTTAAACAAAATTGCATTTGGTCTAGTAATTTGGGCTGCAGCTACGCAATCTAGTGGAAGAAAAGCTAAGTAATTAGTAACACGTAAATAATTCAAGAAAGGGCGAGTACATTTTGTGTACTTGCCCTTTTTTTTTAAGTTACTATATATATTCCAATGGCTAAAGTTACTTACATAGAGCACAGTGGAAATTCACATACCATAGAAATAGCAAATGGATTAAGTGTTATGGAGGGAGCTGTCCAAAACGATATTCCAGGAATTGATGCTGATTGTGGTGGAGGAATGGCTTGTGCTACTTGCCACGTTTATGTCAAAGAAGAATGGTTTGATAAACTTTCAAAAAAAGAAGATGGTGAAGAGGACATGTTAGATATGGCGTTTGAGCCAAATAAATTTAGCAGATTAAGTTGCCAATTATTAGTTTCAGATGAATTAGACGGACTAACAGTTAGTCTTCCATCAAAGCAAGGTTAAATGATTAAAACAGATACTTTAATAATAGGAGCAGGACCAGTTGGATTATTTTGCGTCCATCAACTAGGAATAATTGGATTAAAATGTGAAGTAGTTGATAATTTAGATAAAATAGGCGGACAGTGCATTGAACTTTATCCAGATAAACCTATTTATGACATACCTGCAGTCCCTGAATGCACAGGAGAAGAGTTAACTAATAACTTAATTGAACAAATAAAAGCATTTAAAACGAACTTTCATTTAAATGAAAGAGTAGAAGAAATTAAAAAAGTCGAAAAAAAATGGATTACAAAAACTAATAAAGGAACTGAATTTGAGTCATCAAGTATAATTATAGCAGCAGGAGTGGGCTCTTTTGAACCAAGAAAATTCCCAACAAAAGAAATTGAAAAGTATGAAGGAAAACAAATACTTTATTCAATTAGAGATAAAACGGTCTTTAAAGATAAGACTGTTTGTATTTTTGGAGGTGGGGATTCAGCTTTAGATTGGGCAATTGAGCTATCAAACACATCTAAAGTCATATTGGTTCACAGAAGAGATGATTTCAGAGGAATGCAGGCAAGCATTGATAAGGCTAATGAATTAAAAAAAGAAGGTAAAATAGAAATTTACACAAAATATCAACTAGATTCTGTTCAAGGGAAAGAGAAAGTTGAAAGTATTAATATTAAACATGATGATGAGAGTATAAGAGAAATTAAAACTGATTATGTTTTAGGTTTTTTTGGATTAATAATGCAACTGGGACCTATTTCAGAATGGGGTTTAAATTTAGATAAAAAAACAATTCCAGTTAATACTGAAAGTTTTGAAACCAATAAAGAAGGAATATTTGCAATTGGGGATATTTGTTCTTATCCAGGTAAGCTTAAATTAATTCTTTCAGGGTTTCATGAGGGTGCTCTTGCTGCTAGAGGTTGCTTTAAATATGCAAAACCAGATGAAAAATATAGATTTGAATTCACAACCTCTTCTAAAGCAGTTAAAAGTCGATTGGGTGTTAAAGAGTGATTGAGCTTTTCACTTCGGATACTCCAAATGGAAAAAAAATAACTATATTATTAGAAGAGATAGGTTGTGATTTTAAAGTTACAACAATTGATTTATCAAAAGATGATCAATTTAAACCTGATTTTAAAAAGATAAGTCCTTTTAGCAAAATACCCGTAATAGTAGATCATGAAAACAACGAATCTGTATTTGAATCTGGGGCAATTCTTATTTATTTAGCGAATAAACATAATAAGTTTTATGAAGCTAAAAATCGTAATAATATAAACCAATGGTTGATGGCACAGATGGGAACTATTGGACCAATGCTTGGGCAGCATCATCAGTTTCATCATTACAATCCTGGTAAAAGCCAATTTGGAGAAGAAAGATTTTTTAAAATTGCTAAGAGACTTTATGGTGAGCTAGATGAAAGGTTATCTTCATCAAAATATTTAGCTGGGGATGATTATACAATTGCAGATATTGCAACATGGCCTTGGATCGCAAGACATGAATGGCATGATATTGGACTTAAGAATTATAAGAATTTATCAAGTTGGTATATTGATATTTCTAAAAGAGAAGCAGTAATAAAAGGATATCAGTTTATGAATAAAAAAGAGTTTCCTCCTCAACCTTAATCTCTTAACTTATTAGCCTGTATATAGAGCTTAAGATACCATTTCCTGATAATTCTATAGCTAACACAACAACAATAATTAATATTAATTTTTTGTTCATTTAATAAATAAATATAATAATAAAACTATCCAAATCAAAGCATAATAATAATAAATATGCTTTTTAGCAAAAGTAAATGAAATTGAATTTTGTCTAGAATTATTTTTTTTCATATTTAATTACAAATAGCCTTTTTTTTAAGAATTGGTATAAAATATTACATGAATAGAATTATTTCTTCAATACACTTTAGTCCTATAAAATCTTTATCTTTTACAAATATTGAGTCATGTGAGATTAAAAAAAATTTAGGAATTTTGAATGATAGAAAATTTGCTTTTTCAAGAGTTGTAGATGCAGAAAAAGCTCTCTTAATACAGAAAAATCCAAATGAACGAAAACTTAATAATTTCTTATCACTAAAAAATTCTCCAGTTTTAAACAAGTATAACTTTACATACAAAGATAATAAATTAGCTTTAATATTTGATGGTAAGGAACAAATATCAATAACAGCCGATGATATAGATCAAAGATCTAAACTTATAAATAAACTTATAGATCTAGAGAGCTCATTAAAGAAGCCAATATTTTTACTACAAAATAATGAATTTCCTTTTTATGACACATCAAATTCGAATAAAGTTTTTAATTCTATATCTTTGATAAATCTAAATAGTATTGAAGATTTTGAAAAAAGAATTAATCAAAAAGTTGAATTTCAAAGATTTAGAGGAAATTTTTATGTTGATGGAATTGATGCTTGGGAAGAGCGAAATTGGATTGGAAAAAATATAAAAATTAATAATGTTTTATTTAAAGTAGAGAGAAATATTCCACGTTGTGTTGCTATTAATTTAAAACCAAAAACTGATCACAGTGATCTAAGTTTACTTCAATCTTTAAAGAAAGCCTATAATCACTTTGATATGGGAATTTATTTAAGATCATTAAATGATGGTAAAATAAAAGTAGGGAATGCAATCAAACTAGAAAAATAAATTGAATTTATTGACTTATTATTGATACAATTAAAAATTCTAATCGTCAGCGTAAACTTTTTCGTCTTTTTCATGCTTTTCTTGAGCTGCAATACAAAGATGCGCAACTGGTCTTGCCATTAACCTTTTTATTCCAATTGGTTCGGCAGTTTCAGCACAAAATCCAAAAGTTTTATCTTTTATTCTTATTAAAGCTTGGTCAATTTTAGAAATTAATTTAATTTGTCTATTGATTGCTTTCATCTCTACAGTTTTGTCTGTGTACGAGCTTGCTTGATCTACAATATCTGCTGAAACACTATTATCATCCATTGAACCGTGGTAAAGAGCCTCATTGTTTGCTTTTACCAGTTCTTTTTTCCACTCAGTGAGTTTTATCTTGAAAAAGGATAAGTGCTTATCACACATATATTTTTCTGTATCCTTTGGGATATATGTTTTTGAAATTTTAATTGGTGCTTTTACTTTGTTTTCAATGGCACTAATCTTTTTTATTACTTTAGTAGGTTTTTTGATTACAACAGCAATTTTTTTTGCTTTAGCTGTTGGTTTTTTAGTAGATGATTTTGAGATTTTAGGCATATGTATAAATTTAGTGGCCGGAGTATATTCAGCAATTAATACGTGTCAAGCAAGCTTAATTCATATAAAATCAATGAAATGTTAATCAATAAAAACAATATAAATAAATTGTTTTATAGTTTTCTTATAATTCATTTAATTTTATGGACATTTGTTCCAGCATTAACAAATAACAATTTACCACTTGATACAATTGAAGCATTAGCTTGGGGTAGTAACTTAGATTGGGGATTTAATAAACACCCACCAGCAAGTGCATTTTTTCCAGAAGTTGTTTATCAAGCTTTTGGATCGCAGGATTGGGCTTATTACTTATTAAGTCAATTGTTTGTAGTAACTGCATTTATTATTGTTTTTAAATTTGCTGAAGAGTTTTTTAAGAATAAAACTTTAAGTTTAATATCAGTACTTCTTTTAGAAGGTATTTATTTCTATAATTTTACAACACCTGAATTTAATGTGAATGTTTGCCAATTACCTTTTTGGTCATTATGTGTTTACTATTCGTGGAAAATATTTGATAAACAAATAATAACTTTTAAGGATTGTTTTTTGTTTGGTGTTTTTGCAGCTATAGGGTTTTTATCAAAATATCTTTTTATTTATCTTTTAATATCAATAGTCCTATTATTCTTTTATATAATTTTTGTAAAAAAATATCAAAAATTTGATTTCAAATATCTAATATCTTTAGAGGTCTTTATTGTTTTATTAGTCCCTCATTTAATTTGGTTAACTAATAACGATTACATTACAATTACATATGGGCTAGCTAGAACAGGGCTTGAGAATTCAAGTTTATTAGATCATATAACTTACCCTTTAATATTTTTAGGCAAACAAATAGGAATACTAATTCCATTTTTTTTAATGTCGTTTTTTTTAATAAAAAAAATTAAGTTAAAAGTAACTTTAAAAGATAAGAAACTATTGTTCTTAATATTTATTAATCTAATTCCAATTGGATTAATGTTCTTAACTTCCATGTTAACAGGGTCTAAAATAAGAACAATGTGGATGACCCCATTTTATTTATTTTTTGGTGTATTCATTATCTATATTTTTCAAGCACAAATAAATCTTAAAAAGTTAAATGGGTTTATATCAACATTTTTGATCTTGTTTATTTTTTCACTTTTTGCTTATGCCTATATTTCAATTACTGAAACTGACAAAAGAACAGATTATTTAGGTAAAGAAATAGCAATTAAAACTGAATACTTATGGAAGCAAAATCATACATTGCCAATTAATGTTGTCCTTGGCGATGAATGGCATGCTGGAAATTTATCATATCATCTAAATTCTAGACCAGTTTGGGAAGGATTGATTACAAAAGATAAGCTTAAGTCATTGTCAGAATTTATTTGTATTGATAATATTTGTGTAGGAAATAGATGAGCAAAATAAAAGTTTTAATCCCTATATATAATGATTGGAAGTCAGCTTTTAAACTTTTAGAAGATATAGACTTACAAGTTAATGATTTAAAACATGAATTCTCAATTATAATTGTAAACGATTGTTCTACAGAAGAAAAACCTACTAATAATTTTAGTTTCAATAACCTTAAATCTATTAAAATAATTAATATGAAAAGAAATAAGGGACATGCTAGATGTAATGCATCCGGCTTAAGATATATTGCTGAGCATGAAGATTATGATTATATAATTCCAATGGATGGAGATGGTGAAGATAGACCGGAAGAAATAACTCTTCTTATTAATAAGATAAATGACTTTCCTGATAAAGTTATTACAGCTAATAGAGTAAAAAGATCTGAAGGTTCTTTTTTTAAACTTTGTTACCTTTTACACAAATATTTAACTTTTTTTTTCACCGGACAGTCTATTAAGTTTGGCAATTTTATTTGCTTACCTAAACTTGCAGTTAATAAAATGATAAAAGATAAAGCAACATGGAGTAGTTTTTCAGGTGCTATTGCTAAACTATTTAAAGATAGAAAGTCTATCCCATCAATAAGAGGTAAAAGATTTTTTGGTCCATCAAAAATGAGTTTTATTAACTTATTAAAACACTCACTATCAATTATAGCTGTTTTTAAAATGACACTATTAATTAGATCTATATTTTTTTTAATTGCTTACTTATTTTTAGTTGCCGGTAATCTATCATTGATTACATTATTGCCTGTTATAGGAGTTGCTATTATGATGATTTCAGTAATTATACTTTCTCAGAGAGAAAGTATTTTAGAATTTGAAAACTCTTTAGAAAATATTAGCAGTGTAGATCAACTTAAATAGCTTTTATTATTGGTAGCGAATGAAAGTCAGCTGTATCTATCTTTGAAGAGTGGTCTCTTCTCATATTCCATTTTTTATTTACTCCTGCACTAGCCAAACTTAATGTTGATCGTCCATACTTATAATTTGTGTTATCAATAGATCTCATTAAGCCTTTAATTTTCTCATCTTTTTCAGTGGAAAATAGATTTTTACTACCACTCGAACTAACCAAACTAGTCAATGTTATGCCTGCTTTTTGATACCTATATCCATTAATAAAAATTTCATTCAATGCAATCAAAGCAGTTTTAACTATTTCAATACTATTATTGGTAGCTATTGGAAAATCTATAGTTTTAGCATTTGAATAATACACACCTCTATTTTGAAAGGGGCTTGTTCTCACAGAAACAGTTATCGATTTTGCTATTAAAGATTCTGATCTAATTTTTTCTGAAGCATTTAAACAATAACTTGCAACTGCTTCTTCTAACTCTTGAAACTTTTCAACCCTTGTACCAAATGATCTTGACACTACACAACTTTTTCTTTTTGAAGTTTTAGTTTCTAGTGGGATACAAGAAATCCCTCTAAGCTCTAATGCCGTCCTAGAACTTAAAACATTAGAACTTTTTTTGATCCAAGTATTCGACATATTTTTTAATTGTTTGGCATTATAAATTCCATTTTGATGGTAGAATTTAGTTAACTGTTTACCAACTCCCCACACATCGTTGATATCTATTTTTTCTAGCAATGGATCAATATTTTCAATTCCTATTAAGTTCGTGACACCAGATTGTTTTTTCTTTGCTATATGATTTGCAATTTTGCTTAGTGTTTTTGTTTTAGCAATACCAATGCTAGTTGGAATTCCTGTCCACTGTAAAACAATGCTTCTAATTTCTTTTCCCACATCTTCTACTTCATCATCTGGATAATTGGTTAAATCTAAAAAAGCTTCATCTACTGAATATATTTCTAATTCAGGGTTAAATCTTTTTAAAGTTCTCATCACTCTTCTAGATAAATCTCCATACAAAGAGTAATTTGAAGAAAATACATAAACTTTATGTTTAAGTATTATTTCTTTAGCTTTAAAGTAAGGCTCGCCCATTTTGATACCAAGAGACTTTGCTTCATTTGATCTTGCAATAATGCAGCCATCATTATTAGACAATACTACAACTGGCTTATTTTTAATTTTAGGATTGAACAATCTTTCACAGGAAACATAAAATGAATTACAATCTACTAATGCTATCTTCTTAGTATGTTGAATGAATGACATAAGTCACAACTCCCCAAATAAATACTTCCATTTCATCACCAATAATTATTTTATCTTCAATATTTTTTGAACCTGATGTTAAAAATTGACCATCTTTTGATTTAACAAAACTTTTAACAACTAATTCATCATGAACATTTGCAACCACTGTTGAAAAATTTTTAGGTTTTAAGCTTCTATCAATAACTAATAAGTCACCATCATAAATACCAACATCAGTCATTGATTTTCCTTGAACTCTAATAATAAAAGTAGCTGGAACATTTTTGATTAAGTGAACATTAAGATCTACATCCTCTTCGATATAATCTGTTGCAGGAGAGGGGAAGCCAGCTCCAGCTTTATGTAAATAAAAGGGAATAGTTAATTTCATGTTCTTGGTTTGTTCTGATTTATAGACTAGTTATACAGTACACGCAATAGGTTGTATTTTGAGTCTGTAACTGAATCAAAGGTGAATCAAAACGTGAACATTGAAACTACATTTTGTGCTCTTGTGGATAACTTCAACCAGAGATAGTTTAAGCCTCATATTAAAATGAAAAAATTTCTATCAATTGTGTTTCTTGGCTTAATTATAACTTCTAACAGTATGTCTTATGAAGAAGCAAATTATAAAGTAATGAAAAAAAATAACATTTATGAAATCAGAAAATATTCTGATCGTTTAGTTATTGAAACATCAATATCAAATGAAGGCAGTAGTTTTAGAAAATTATTTAACTACATATCAGGCAACAATGATAAAAATGAAGAGATTAAGATGACAACACCAGTTACCCAAATGGAAAAAAAAGGAAATATGACTATGCAATTTTATTTACCTTCAAAGTTTAACAAAGAAAACACACCAGTTCCATCTAACTCAGATATAAAAATTTTAAACATTAAAGAAGGCTATTATGCAGTTATTAGATATTCAGGAAGGGCTTCTGAAAAAAATTTTACTAAACATAAAAGCATTTTAGAAAATGAATTAAAAAAAGATGACATATCGATTTTGAGCGCACCCATTAAAGCAACTTATGATGGGCCTTTCACACTACCTATGAACAGAAGAAATGAAGCAATGTTTGAAATTAATATAAAAAATAAAGGAGAAATATAAATGAAAAAACTAAAATGCCATTGTGGAGAAGTAGAAGTGGAAATAAATGTACCTGATAATTTAAAAAAAGTTTTAAAATGTAATTGCTCAATTTGTAAAAGAAAAGGAGCAATAATGTCTATGGTTAAGAATGAAGATTTTAAAATAGTTAAAGGTGAGGATAAATTAAAACTTTATCAATTTCATTCAAAAATTGCAAAACACTATTTTTGTTCTAACTGTGGAATTTACACGCATCACAATCCAAGAGCTAATCCAGCTATGACAGGATTTAACCTTGGATGTGTAGATGAAATAAATACTTTTGAATTAGAAAATGTTGCAGTCAATGACGGTCAAAATCATCCTCTAGATAAAAAGTAATTTTTTTATGCAAGCAGTTAATGATTGTTTTCAAAAAGTAAAAAAAGATTGTTTTAAATTTATTTCTTCTCAAGAAACTAAGAAAGATAAATTTAAAAACAAAGATAAAATGATTAAATCTTTTTTAATTCCTGTTAGTTTCTGGATAGTAAAAAGAATTAATAAAAAAAACCCATTAATAATTGGTTTGGCTGGAGGACAGGGGTCAGGCAAAACAACTATCTCATCAATATTAACTTTAATTTTAAAAAAGTATTTTAAGTTAAATGTTTTTAAAGTTTCTATTGATGATTTTTACAAAACAAGAAAAGACAGAAAACTATTATCTAAAAATAAACATCCTTTATTAATGACGAGAGGAGTGCCTGGGACTCACGATGTAGATTTAATGTTAAATTTTTTTAAACAGATTAAAGATAAAAACTTTAAAAGTTTACAAATTCCAACATTTAATAAAGCAATAGATGATAGGTGCCAAAAGAGCTTATGGTATAAAATCAAAACAAAGCCAGATGTGGTAATTTTTGAGGGTTGGTGTGTTGGAGCAAGAGCCCAATCAAGTAGCCAACTCAAAAAACCAATTAACTCACTTGAAAAAGTTTATGATCAAGGAACTAAATGGAGAACCCATGTTAACAATCAATTAAAAACTAAATATAAAACCTTATTCAAGCAATTAGATGGATTACTGTATCTAAAGGCTAAAAACTTTAACTTATTAAGAGAATGGAGGTTAAAACAGGAGAGAAAGCTCTGGGTTCAAACAAAAAACAAGAAAAACCTAAAGATTATGAGCAGTGGAGATGTAATAAACTTTATGCAAACTTATCAAAGAATTACTCAACAAATGTTTAAAGATGCGATAAAAAGCTCATCAGTTATAATGAATTTAAATAGTAATCATCAGATCGAAAAAATAAAATTTAAAAAATAATGAAAAAAATAATTTTAATACTATTCTCAGTTTTATTTTTAAATCAACAAGTATTAGCGGTAACTTTATTTGAAGCACTTACAGAAGCTTATAAAAATAATACTGACTTAAATGCTGAAAGAGAAAATATCAATATTTCTGAAGAAGATTTAATAATTTCAAAAAGTAATTACTTGCCCACTGTCACAATTTCTGGAAGTAAAAGTCAAGAAGACACAAGTAAATTAACCAATAGAACGGGTGTCGAACAATCTGTTAATGATGTTGATCCTTCTACTCAATCTATAAAAATTGAACAAACATTGATAGACTTGGGTAGAAATGCCGATGTTCAAAAAAATAAAATTGGAATTAAACTTGCAGCAGTAAAATTATTAAAAAAAGAACAAGAAGTTTTATTAAAAGCGATTGAAGCTTATTCAGGATTGGTATTAGCTAATAAAAAATTAAAGATTAATCAAAGTAATCTTAATTTGTTAGAGCGACAAGTTGAAACTAATAAAGCCAGACTCGAAAGAGGTCAAATTACTTTATCTGATTTAGCTCAATCTGAGTCTTCACTAGCTGGGGCCCAAGCAAGTTTTATTCAGTCTAAAAATGAAATCATATCTAGTAAGCTGAACTATGAAAATGTCATTGGACCAATTGCAGATATAAATAGCTTAAATAATAATTTTGATATTAAACTTATGCTTCCAAATAATTTGAGTGATGCAATAGATAAATCACAAAAATATAATCCAAAATTAATTATTGCAAAATTAGAATATGAACAATCAGAAAAAGATGTGCTTATTTCTCGATCAGATTTATCACCCTCTGCAAAACTTTCTTATGAAAATTCTAAATCCAAAGATTTAAGCTCATTATACGATGAACGTGATAAAAATATTTTAAAGGCAACTGTTACTTGGCCAATATATTCTGGTGGAAAAAACAGAGCCTCATTAAACAAAAGTCGAAATTTACAAAATAGAAAAAAATTATTATTAAACAGTGCTACAAAAACTAATAACAGTAATGTAGCAATCTCATGGTCTATATTTCAGTCTTCAAAAAGTTTATTAAATTCGGTTAACTCTCAAGTTAAAGCAGCTGAGATTGCAAACGAAGGAATAACAGTTGAATATGAAACAGGTCTTGGAAGATCTACACTTGATGTTATTCAATCAAACTCAATTTTATTAAGCTCAAAAATAAGCCTAGCAGATTCTGAAAGAAACTATTTACTTTCACAATTTAAACTTCTTCAAGCCATTGGTTTGTTGAATAGCAATTACCTAAAAATACAGTAATTAAGCCATTTTATTGTAAAAAAAATAACTATTGAAAATGAGAACAAAATGTGTACATTTAACACACGATTCGAACACTAATTATTTAATAAAAAAGGCATAAAATGACTAAAAACAACTTAAAAGTAGTTAAAACTACAAAAGCACAGCAAGCAGAAGGCAACGAAAAAAATAAAGCTTTAGAGGCGGCAATGAGCCAAATTATCGACAATTTCGGAAAAGGATCGGTGATGAAACTTGGCCAAAGAAGAGCAATGGATGTCGAGTCAGTTTCAACTGGATCATTAAGCTTAGATGTGGCGCTTGGAATAGGTGGATTGCCAAAAGGAAGAGTTGTTGAAGTCTATGGACCAGAATCATCTGGTAAAACAACCTTAGCATTGCAAGTATTAGCAGAGGCTCAAAAAGCTGGAGGAATATGTGCATTTATAGATGCAGAGCATGCATTAGATCCAATTTATGCAAAAAAACTTGGTGTAGACACTGAAGAATTATTAATTTCGCAACCTGATACTGGTGAGCAAGCTCTAGAAATAGCTGATACTTTAGTTAAATCAGGATCGATTTCTGTTATCGTAATTGACTCTGTTGCAGCACTAACACCTAGGGCTGAAATTGAAGGAGAAATGGGAGATCACCATGTAGGACTTCAATCAAGATTAATGAGTCAGGCTTTAAGAAAGCTAACAGGCTCAATCTCAAGCACAAATACAATGATGATTTTTATTAATCAAATTAGAATGAAAATTGGAGTTATGTTTGGAAGTCCAGAGACTACATCTGGTGGAAATGCACTTAAATTCTATTCATCTGTTAGATTAGATATTAGAAGAATTGGTGCCATTAAAAATGGAGATGAAATTATTGGTAACTCAACAAGAGTTAAAGTGGTTAAAAATAAAGTAGCTCCACCATTTAAAGTTGTTGAATTTGACCTAATGTATGGCAAGGGTATTAGCAAAGTAGGTGAATTAGTTGACCTTGGTGCAAAAGCTGACATTGTTGAAAAAGCTGGTGCCTGGTATGCTTACAAAGGTGAAAAAATTGGCCAAGGAAGAGAGAATGCTAAAATTTATTTAGAGCAAAATCCTCAAATTGCTGCAGAAATTGAAATGGCAATTAGAGAAAAAGCTGGAGTGATAGCAAAAAAAATTGAAGGTAATCCACTTGATCCTGAAAAAGCAGCAAAAGATCAAATAGAAGAACCTAAAGTGGAAACAAAGGAAGAAGTAACACCTCCATCTAAAAAAAATTAGTTAAAGTCATCTTTAATTATTAAAAGGCGCTTAATTTAAGCGCCTTTTTTCCCTACACTTATCTAGACATCAAATAAAAAAGCTGTATTTTAATTATATGGCTGACAAAACACTAAATCAAATTAGAACAACTTTTTTAGATTATTTTGAAAAAAATGATCACAGAATTGTCGAATCTAGTAATTTAGTCCCAAATAATGATCCAACATTAATGTTTGCAAATTCAGGAATGGTACAATTTAAAAATGTATTCACTGGATTAGAAAAAAGAGACTATGTAAGAGCAACAACCTCGCAAAAATGTGTAAGGGCAGGTGGTAAGCATAACGACCTTGAAAATGTAGGCTATACACCAAGACACCATACATTTTTTGAAATGCTTGGAAATTTTTCATTTGGAGATTATTTTAAAGAAGAGGCAATTAGTTACGCATGGAATTTAATAACTAAAGAGTTTGGAATTGATAAAAATCGTCTTTATGTAACAGTTTACCATGACGATGAGGAAGCATTTAACTTTTGGAAGAAAATAGCTGGTTTTAGCGATGATAGAATAATCAAGATAGCAACAGCAGATAACTTTTGGTCTATGGGTGACACAGGACCATGCGGACCTTGCTCAGAAATATTTTACGATCACGGTGATCATTTAGAAGGTGGCTTACCTGGTACTAAAAACGAAGAAGGTAATAGGTTTATAGAAATATGGAATTTAGTATTCATGCAATATGAGCAAATTTCAAAAGATGAAAGAATAGATTTACCTAAACCATCTGTAGACACTGGCATGGGTCTTGAGAGAATAGCCGCACTATTGCAAGGAACACACGATAACTACGAAACAGATCATTTTAAAAAACTAATACTATCTGCATCTGACACATTAAACGTTAAAGTAGATGAAGTTAACCAATCTAGCTTTAGAGTAATAGCAGATCATTTAAGAGCGAGTTCATTTTTATTAGCAGAAGGAGTTTTACCTTCTAATGAAGGTAGAGGATATGTGCTTAGAAGAATTATGAGACGTGGAATGAGACATTCACATTTACTAGGTTCCAAAAAACCAATCTTCTATGATATCTTTAAAACACTCTTAGAAGAAATGTCTAATAATTATCCTGAGTTAGAAAGAGCACAATCATTAATAAAAGAAACTTTAAAAACTGAAGAAGAAAAATTTTTAGTTTTACTAGATAGAGGAATTAAAATATTAAATGAAGAGTTGGAGAAAGTAGAAAAGATATTGCCTGGTGAAGTGGCATTTAAACTTTACGATACATTTGGTTTTCCATTAGATTTAACTGAAGATATTTTGAAAAATAAATCATTAACTGTAGATGGTGATAAGTTTGATTTATTAATGAAAGAAAGTAAAGAATTAGCAAAAAAAAACTGGAAAGGATCAGGAGACAGTTCAGTAGATCAAATATGGTTTAATATAAAAGATCGTTTAGGTGCAACTGATTTTTTAGGATATTCTACAGATAAAGCAGAAGGTGTAGTCACTTTAATTCTTAAAAATAATAAAGAGGTTCAAGGTATACAAGAAAATGATGAAGCAATTATAATTACAAACCAAACCCCTTTTTATGGTGAATCAGGAGGGCAGGTTGCAGACACAGGAACAATTGCTAATGAAAATTTTGAATTTGAAGTATCTGATGTGCAAAAAAAACTAGGGGATTTATTTGTTCATTATGGAAAAGTAAAAAAAGGTTCAATTAAATTAAATGATAGTGTTGAATTAAAAATTGACACTCAAAGAAGAAATAATATTAGAGCCTACCATTCTGCTACTCATTTATTGCACGAAGCGTTAAGAAGAGTTTTGGGTGAGCATGTAACTCAGAAAGGATCTCTAGTTCAATCAGATCGATTAAGATTTGATTTTAGTCACATGAAACCTATTTCAGATGAAGAGATGAGAAAAATTGAACATTATGTTAACTCAATAATTCAAAAGAAATCAGAAGTGAAAACAAGAATAATGACCCCTAAAGAAGCTGTTGAAAATGGTGCTCTAGCTTTATTTGGAGAAAAATATGGTGATGAAGTGAGAGTTTTGGCTATGGGAGATGAAGATGGTAAATTTTTCTCAACAGAATTATGCGGAGGAACACACGTTGTAAATACAGCTGATATTGGAAAATTTAAGATTATAAGCCAATCATCTATTGCTGCAGGTGTAAGAAGAATTGAAGCTTTAAGAGACGTACAGTTAGTTGATTTTTTAAAAGAAAAAGAAAACCAGTCTAATTTGTCTGATCAAAAAAATGAGGTAATTATAAATAAATTAGAGGCAAAGATTATTAAATTAGGAGGAAAACCTAATCTTCAAAATAGTGATCAAGCAACCTTGATAAAAAATCTTAACAAACAATTTGATCAACTTTCAGTTAGTTCAATATTAAAAGATAAAGAAAAAAATAAAATCAATGATCAAACTATTAATGGATTTAAAGTTAGATTTCAAAATATTATAGATTTACCATTTAAAGATCTACGTAAGCTAATTGATGAAGGAAAAAAAGAAATTGGTGAAGGATTAGTAATAATTTATGCAATCAATGATAATAAAGTTGGATTGGCCGTAGGTGTTACTAAAACATTGGAAGATAAGTTTGATGCTGTAAAAATTGTTAGAGCTGGTTCAGAAGTTATTGGTGGTAAAGGTGGTGGTGGAAGAGCTGACTTTGCACAAGCTGGTGGAACTTTACCTGATAAAATTGAAGAGTCTTTTGAAAATATTAAAAAATTAATTAATTAAGCTTTTTCTTAAGTTGACCATCTAATTCATCTAAAAATTGATTAGTAGTTAGGTAATTACTTGAAGGCCCAATCAAAATTGCCAAGTCTTTTGTCATTGATCCATTTTCAACACAATCAATACAAACTTTTTCTAATGTAGTTGAAAATTTAATCAAATCTTCATTACCATCTAATTTTCCTCTATGAGCCAAACCTCTAGTCCAAGCAAAAATTGATGCAATTGGATTTGTAGAAGTTTCTTTACCTTCTTGATGCATTCTGTAGTGTCTAGTTACAGTCCCATGAGCAGCTTCTGCTTCCATAGTCTTTCCATCAGGTGCAAGAAGAACACTTGTCATTAACCCTAATGATCCATAACCTTGAGCAACTGTATCTGACTGAACATCACCATCATAATTTTTACAAGCCCAAATATATTTACCACTCCATTTCATTGCGCAAGCAACCATGTCATCAATTAGTCTATGTTCATAAGTAATGTTAAGTTTATCAAAATCAGATTTGAATTCTTTATCAAAAATATCTTGGAAGATATCTTTGAACCTACCATCATAAACTTTTAAAATAGTATTTTTAGTAGAAAGATAAACAGGCCATTTTTTGATTATTCCATAGTTAAAGCAAGATCTTGCAAAGTCTTCTATAGATTTATCCAAATTGTACATAGATAAAGCAATTCCTGGTCCAGGAAAATTAAAGACCTCATATTTAATTTCATCACTACCATCTTCTGCGGTCCATTTAATTTCCATTTTACCTCTACCGGGTACTTTAAAATCCGTTGCTCTATATTGATCGCCAAAAGCATGTCTTCCAATAATTAAGGGGTCTGTCCAAGTTGGAACAAGTTTTGGAATATTTTTACAAATTATGGGCTCTCTAAAAACTGTACCACCAAGAATATTTCGGATAGTTCCATTTGGAGATCTCCACATTTTTTTTAGCTTAAACTCTTCAACACGAGCTTCATCTGGTGTGATTGTTGCACATTTTATACCAACGTTATGTTCTTTAATTGCATTAGCAGAATCTATTGTTATTTGATCATCTGTATCGTCACGACTTTTCATGCCAAGATCGTAGTATTTAATATCCAAATCTAAATAAGGCAAAATCAGTTTACTTTTGATGAATTCCCAAATGACTCTAGTCATCTCATCACCGTCTAGTTCAACAATTGGATTTTTAACGTTTATTTTTGCCATAAATGAATAATATATATTAGTAATTGTAATTTAGTGCTTTATATACATATTAATAAAAAATTATCAAATAGAAGCTTATGTTAGAGAAAATTTTCCCAAAAATTCATTCTGAAGGATACAAATTTTTAGCAATAGCTATTATTGTAACAATATTTTTATATTTTCTGAGCACTTTTTTAGGATTAATTGGTCTAGTATTATCTATATGGGTTTATTATTTTTTTAGAGACCCTGAGCGTATTTCAATAAATGATGAAAACTATCTAACAAGTCCTGCTGATGGTGAAGTTTTAATGGTTCATGAAGTAGATGGACCAAAAGAACTAGGTTTAGAAGATAGAAAATTTACTAAGATTAGTATTTTTATGAACGTATTTGATTGTCACGTAAATCGAACTCCTTGTGAAGGTAAAATTTCAGAAATACTTTATAAGCCTGGAAAATTTTTAAATGCATCACTTGATAAAGCAAGTGAAGACAATGAAAGAAATTATTACAAGATAACGAATAGCCATGGAGAAGAAATAATAGTTGTTCAGATCGCTGGTTTAATTGCAAGAAGAATTGTTTGTGAGTCTTCAAAGGATCAGCAATTGCAACAAGGTGAAAGAATTGGAATGATTAGATTTGGGAGTAGAGCGGATGTTTATTTTGAAAATTATAAAACGTTAGTTAAAGTTGGACAAAAAACAATTGCTGGTGAAACACTATTAGCTAAAAAGTAGCTTATGGAACAGCCTAAAAATAATTTTAAAATAGTATCAGATAAAAAAGCTAGAATGCTTTTACCTAATGCACTGACATTAATTAATGTGTGTATTGGGTTAAGTTCTATTAAATTTGCATTAGATCAAAAGTTTGAATTATCTATTATAGCTATTATTTTTGCAGCAATTTTTGATACATTAGATGGCAGAGTTGCAAGGATGTTAAAAGGAACTTCTTTAGTTGGAAAAGAATTAGACTCATTAGCAGATTTAATTAGTTTTGGTGTAGCACCAGCATTTATAATGTATTTTTGGTCTTTAAATAATTTAGGTAAATTTGGCTGGTTACTCACAATGATTTTTGTTGTTTGTGTTGCACTTAGACTTGCACGATTCAATGTAAGTTCAAATTCAGAACCATCATGGAAAGATAATTACTTTGAGGGTGTACCATCTCCTGCAGGTGGAATTTTAGTATTGATGCCATTGATATTAAGTCTAAGTGAGATAAATTTAATAAAGATTAACTACAATATAGTAGTACCAACATCCTTTATTATGATTTCATTTTTATTGATCAGTAAAGTTCCAACATTTGCTTTTAAAAAGATTTCCATACCACGTCGTATGACAATTTTTGCATTATTTGGAGTTGTCTTATTTTTTGGACTTTTATTAATATATACATTCAAAGTTTTAGTTATTTGTGGATTAATCTATATTTGTTTAATTCCAGTTGGATATTTTAGTTATCAAAAAATTTATAAACAAAAAATTTTAACTGATGAAAATCATGATAATGAAGACCTTGAAGACATATTGTAAATGAAAAAAAATGTAATTATATCCCTTGCTGATTCAAATTACTTTGAATTACTTAATGAATTAGTCGATTCTATAGCAAGTTTTGAAGAAAGAAAAAATGTTGCAATCTGTATTTTAGATGCTGGTTTGACTGAGCAACAAAGAGATATATTATCTAAAAAAGTTGATGAAATTAAATCAGCAGAATGGGATATCGATGTTTCAACATTCAAAGTAAAAGGAAGAGAGTGGTTAAAGAGTCAAGTATCTAGAGCATTTTTACCAAAATATTTTCCAAACTATGAGAAGTATTTGTGGATAGATGCAGATGCATGGGTTAACTCGTGGGAAGCTATTGAATTATATTTTAAAGGGTGCGAAAATGACAAACTTTCAATATCAACTTCTGCAGATAGAGCTTATGGGAGAGTTCTAAGGGCAGATTGGGTTTTTGGAAGTTTTGCAAGAATAAAATCTCAAAATTATAAGCATGCCAAATCATCTGGTTTTTCAGAAAAAATTGCAAGAGAAGTAGCTCTTAAACCTCATTTAAATATTGGAGTATTTGCCTTAGAGGCAAATGCCTCGCATTGGAGTGTGTGGCAAAAAAATTTGAAACTGGCATTAAAAAAAGGAAGAATTTGGGGTTCTGAACAAATTGCAATGAATATAACAATTTACTCTGACAATCTATCAGTGGAAATACTTCCAGCATATTGTAACTGGACTCATATTGGCCATGGAGGTTTTAAATTTGATAAAGAAAGAAATACACTGGTAGAACCATATTTACCTAATCATGAAATTGGAATTGTGCATTTTGCTGGAAAACATAATGATAAAATTAGGAATGACAAAAATTTTGTTTCTAAAATTGAAACAGTAGATGGTGAAATAATTAATAAAAAATTAAGATTTAGTAAGTAATTGAAAAAAAATAGAATTTCCAAAAACTGGATCAACAAACAAAAAAGAGATATATACGTTCGCCAATCTCAAGTAGATGGTTATAGAGCTAGATCTGCATATAAACTAATAGAAATAGATGAAAAATTTAAGATATTAAAAAACGGAATATCTGTAATAGATTTAGGTGCATCACCTGGTAGCTGGTCTCAATATATTTCAAGAACAGTAAAAAGCGGGAGATTGGTTTCAATTGATATAAAAGGTATGGAAGAAATTGAGAATACAATTCAAATCAAAGGTGATTTTACTGATTTAGATTCTCAAGAAAAAATAAAAGGATTATTCAAATCAAAAGTTGATGTTGTGGTGTCTGATATGGCTGTTAATACAACAGGTATAAAAGATATAGATGCAATTTATACAGGGGAACTTGCAATGGAGGCCATGAATTTTTCTAAAGAAATGTTGGTTAAAGAAGGGCGATTTGTCTCTAAAATTTTTCTAGGTTCATCATTTAATGAAATTGTTGCTTTAGGTAAAAAATTATTCAAAGAAGTGAAGGTATTTAAACCCAAGTCTAGCAGAAAAGAATCTAAGGAAAGTTTTATTATTTGTAAAATCTTAAGATAGAGACTTTTTTTTTGAGAGGAATCATATATAAATGATTATGGATCCTATAAAAGAAGCTCTCACGTTTGATGATGTTACAATGGCACCAAAATACTCAGAAGTTCTACCTTCTGAAGTTGATACCAGCACTAAATTATCACCTAATTTAACACTAAAAATACCTTTATTATCCTCTGCAATGGATACGGTTACTGAGAGCAAAATGGCTATAGCAATAGCTAAAGCTGGCGGCATTGGTGTAATTCACAGAAATCTTGATATTAAAAAACAAGTTGAAGAAATTAAAAAAGTTAAAAAATTAAACTTATTAGTTGGTGCAGCAGTTGGAGCTGGTCCTTTAGAGCTTAAAAGAGCAGAAGCAATTTTAAAAGAAAAGGTGGATTTAATTGTTGTTGATACAGCACATGGACATAGCAAAAAAGTTGCTGAAATTATTAAAGCTATAAAGAAATTAAAAACAAACAAAACAACACTGTGTGCTGGAAATATAGCAACAGCTGAAGCTGCAAAATTTTTAATAAAATTAGGAGTAGATATTGTCAAAGTTGGGATTGGGCCAGGATCAATTTGTACAACTAGACTAGTTGCAGGTATTGGTGTGCCACAGTTAAGTGCAATACTTGCTGTTAAACAAGGTGTTAAAAATAATAAAGTAAAAATAATTTCAGATGGTGGAATTAAATATTCAGGTGATTTAGCTAAAGCATTGTCTGCAGGTGCCGATGCTATAATGATTGGCTCTCTATTTGCAGGAAGCTTAGAAACACCTGGAAAACTAATTAAAAAAAATGGTAAGTTATTTAAAAGTTTTAGAGGAATGGGATCTGTTGGTGCAATGAATAAAGGATCAGCTGATAGATATTTTCAAATCAAACAAAAAGATATATCTAAATACGTGCCAGAAGGAGTAGAAGGTTTTGTGAAATATAAAGGTGATGTTAAAAGTATAATTTATAAACTAATTGGAGGGTTAAAATCATCTATGGGATATCTAGGTGCAAAAAAAGTTCAAAATCTTAAAAATAAACCGAATTTTGTAAAAATAACTAAAGCTGGTTTTTATGAAAGCATGGTTCATAATGTTGATCAAGTTAAAAATGAAAGCAAGTATTAATGAAAAAAATAAATAAATTAATAATTTTGTTATTTATGCTTACAAATATTGGAAGCTATTCTTTCGCTAACGATAATTTTTTTGAAAAAGGAAAAAGTAAATATGACGAACAAAAATATGAAGAATCTAAATTTTTATTTCAAAGAAGTATCGTATTTAATCCAAAGGATGAAAAATCATATTTATATTTAGCAAAGATTTATAACTTTGAAGAAAATAAAAAAGAAGAACAAAAAAATATAGATACAGTGTTATTACTTGATCCAAAAAATGAAGAAGCAAACTATATGCTAATGGAGTTAGAGTTAAAAAGATCTAATTATTCAAAAGTAAAAGACTTAGCGGATAATTTTTCCAAAATTTGCAATAAGTTGTGTGATAAAAAAAATTCTATTTTAGAATCCTTAAAGAATTTGGAACCTAAAAATGAGTCTTAATAATAATTTAAGTAAAATTTTAATAATTGATTTTGGCTCTCAATTTACACAATTAATCGCTAGAAGAGTAAGAGAATTAGGGGTTTTTTCAGAAATTGTAAGTCACAAAAAAATAAAGATAACCCAAATTTCAAAAGATAATACTGCTGGAATAATACTGTCTGGTGGCCCTCTTAATGTTTATGAAAATGAAAAATTTAAATTTGATAAGAAGATTTTAAAACTTGGAGTTCCAATCCTAGGTATATGTTTTGGGCATCAAATATTGTCAAAACTATTAGGTGGCAAAGTTAAAAAATCAAAACATAGAGAGTTTGGCCTAGCCACAATAAGTAAAGTATCCAATAGTATTTTAACTAAAAATTTTTTTAATAAAAATAATAGAAGTGATGTTTGGATGAGCCATGCTGATCAAGTATCAAAAATGCCAAAAAATTTTAAAATTATAGCTTCTACAAAAAACTCTAAATTAACAATCATTGAAAATATTAAAGAAAATTTTTATGGTGTACAGTTTCATCCTGAAGTAACGCACACTAATAAAGGCAATATTTTATTAAGAAATTTTGTTTTTCTTATTTGTAAAATTAAAAAAAACTGGTCTTCAAGAGATCAGAAATTAAAATTGATTAATGAAATTAAAGAACAGGTAGGTAACAACAAAGTAATTTGTGGATTGTCAGGAGGAGTTGATAGTAGTGTGGTGGCACAATTATTAAGTAAAGCAATTGGAAAAAATTTAACTTGTATTTTTGTTAACAATGGCCTTTTAAGAAAAAATGAAGAAACGCAAGTAGTCAATACATTTAAAAAAAAATTAAAGATGAATTTGATTTATGTTAATGCAGAAAAGGAATTTATTAGAAAATTAACAAATGTATCTGATCCTGAAAAAAAAAGAAAAATTATTGGAAATCTATTTATTAAAATATTTGAAAGATATGCTAACAAAATTAAAAATGTTAAATTTCTTGCTCAGGGTACTCTTTATCCAGACTTAATTGAAAGTAAATCTGTAACTGGCAGTCAAACTTCAAAAATAAAATCACATCATAATGTGGGTGGCCTTCCTAAAAGAATGAAATTAAAATTAGTTGAACCTCTTAAATTTTTATTTAAAGATGAAGTTAGAAAGTTAGGATTAGAACTTAATTTATCTAATGACATAATTTCAAGACATCCATTTCCTGGTCCGGGTTTAGCAATAAGAATGCCTGGTATTATAACCAATGAAAAAATTAAAATTTTAAAAGAAGCAGACTTCTATTTTGTTAAAGCTTTAAAAGATCATGGATTATACCATAAAATTTGGCAAGCATATGCTGCACTACTACCGGTAAAAACTGTGGGTGTTATGGGAGATAATCGAACCTATGAACATATTTGTTTGTTAAGAGCAATTACATCTGAAGATGGAATGACTGCTGATTTTTTTGATTTTCCTAAAGGTTTTATGCAATCAATTTCCAATCAAATTATTAACAATATTAGAGGTATTAATAGAGTAGTTTATGATGTTACCTCTAAACCACCAAGTACCATTGAATTAGAGTAATATCTTACTGTAGAGTACAAGTTATTATGAAATATTTACATACCATGATCAGAATTTCAGACGTAGAGAAATCATTAGATTTCTACTGCAAGGGATTAGGTTTAATTGAGACTAGAAGAATGGAGAATGAGCAGGGTAGATTTACCCTAATTTTTTTAGCAGCACCTGATGATGAAAAGGCCGAATTAGAGCTAACCTACAATTGGGATGGCGACAAGTTAGGTGATGGATCTCGTAATTTTGGTCACTTGGCATATCGAGTTGAAAATATTTATCAAACATGTGAGAGGCTTAAAGATATGGGTTACACAATTAATAGACCTCCTAGAGATGGTCATATGGCTTTTGTGAGATCTCCTGACAATATTTCTATAGAAATCTTACAAGATGGTAATTTAGAGATTAAAGAACCGTGGGCATCAATGAAAAATGATGGTGTTTGGTAAAAAATGAATAACAAAATTATTAATTTTATTAAAAAAAAAAATAAATCTAAAATTATAAGCCTTACTGCTTACTCTAAAAATATTGCATCAATAATAGATAGACACTGTGATCTTGTCTTGGTAGGCGACTCCCTTGGTTCTGTACTTTATAGCTTTTCTTCTACAAAAAAAGTGACATTGGATATGATGATTGAGCATTCTAAAAGCGTAAGAATGGGCGTTAAAAAAAGTTTAATGGTAGTAGACATGCCTCATAACACTTACAGAAACCCAAAAGAAGCCTTAAGTAATGCAAAAAAAATAATCTCTAAAACGAAATGCGATGCTATCAAGCTTGAAGGGGGTAAAAAAGTTGTTCAAATAATTAAAACTTTAATTAAGAATAAAATTCCAGTAATGGGACATCTTGGTGTTCTTCCACAATCTGCAAAAAATTTTAAATTTAAAGGAAAAGAAATAGCAGAAAGAAAAATTATTTTAAGAGATTCTAAACTTTTAGAAGATGCCGGTGTATTTTCAATTGTTTTAGAGTGTATTGAAAGCTCATTGGCAAAAGAAATTACTAAAACTGTTAAAGTTCCTACAATTGGTATTGGAGCATCAGTACACTGTGATGGGCAAGTTTTAGTTACTGATGATCTAATAGGATTAAATAAGATTAATGCTAGATTTGTTAAAAGGTATTCAAATATTGAAAAGCAGATAAATGATGCTGTACTAAAGTTTAAGAAAGATGTGGTTACAAGTAAGTTTCCTACTAAAAAACATTCATACTAACTTAAAAATATTGTTTAAACGTTTCGTTAATTGACAAAACACCATAATCATTTAATCCACCAATTATTAATTGTAGTGCCACAATTAAAATAAATCCTAATCCTACATAGGCTATCCATAAGTGTTTTTGAATATAATTAGCTAAATAAGTGGCTAATGCTCCAGTTAATACCACAGATAAAACAAGACCAAATATCATGAAACCAAAATATCCTTTTGCAGCACCGACCACTCCAATAACGTTATCAAAGCTTATTGTAATATCTGCAAATAAAACTTTATAAATACTTTTTACAAATGAAGGCTCTGTTGATTTTTTTACTGGTGATTTAATCTTATTCTTCATTTCAACTAAATCTTTCCTTAAATCATTAACAATCCAAATTAGAAGTAGTCCACCTAAAA
>Ga0209482_1000705_pt1 | contig 27290 bp, 21 predicted proteins | sample CoawatmetaG10DNA_FD_187512 | JGI IMG/M metagenome (GOLD analysis project Ga0209482, IMG submission 187512) | Marine microbial communities from the West Antarctic Peninsula - Coastal water metaG104-DNA (SPAdes) (version 2) | ecosystem: Environmental > Aquatic > Marine > Coastal ...
GTAAAACAAGATGGGTTGATCGCCATAAAAAGAGCTTTTACCAAAGCAGAACTTATTTTCATTTTAAGAAAAACTAATTTTATTGAATATGAGATAAAACGGAAATGGGCTTTTAGATTTTTAATAGCGATATCCGTTAAAGAGTAGCAGGATTACAACCAACACCTATTTCACTAGATTACAGTAAGCTTTTAAACTAAAATTTGCACCACTTTTTGCACCGCTAACCAATCTACTAAAACAAACTTAAGAAAATTAATTGGATTTCCTGGGTAATGAGTTATTTTTAAAAATAATCAAAAATCATTTATTTTATACAGAATTAGTTTTTTAGATAATTACAAAACTCATCACTTACATCAGTACATTTTTTTAAGAATAAATTGGTTTCATGAGAAATTGCATGAAGTTCTAAAATATGTTTGTATGTGACAATTAGCGTCCCTTTTCTTGACCTACTCGTTCCTACATTAAATAAATTATCATTTACATCAAACGAAGGATATTCTAATGGCAGGAAAAGAATAGTATAGTCAGTTGTTAACCCCTGTATTTTATGAATTGTACTAATTATTATGTTGTTGTAATTATTTGTTTTAGTACTAAATTCAGAATAAATTTTTCTTTCAACAAATTCGTAAGGAGAGAGTAATGCAATATTTACATTGTCTTTTCTAATTAAGTCTAATGCAATATTGCATAATAATGCATAAATATCTTCTAATGTAAATCCACTCATTGAAGAAGGTAATGTTACTATTGATACTCCTCCATGAGCATCAAATAGATTAAAATATTTACTATGAAGCAATGAATTATCAACTTCTGCAGCAATACTATGTAAATCATTATTATAATATATTCCTGTTAATTTAGATGAACTATCAGTAAGTCTCCTTGATTTAGTTAGTCGATATGATAGATGTGAATTATTAAAAGCACAGATTTGAAGTCCATTGATTATAGATTCAATATTTTGGTCAATTCTTTTAACTTCTTCTATGTTTCTAACAATTGGAGTTAACTGTTTATGATCTCCTATAATAAGAATACGGTTTGATATAGAAATAAACATAGCAATAGTTGCTAAGAATGCTTGTGAAGCCTCTTCAATTATTAACAAATCAAATCTTTTATTTTCTTTTATCAATTTTTTATATTGAGAAGATAACTTATAGTAAGTTGATAGTAATATTTCTCCTCTATTAGGGACTAAATCATCCGTAGATTGTAATTTGGATATTAATTTTGATTCGTCCGAAGATAAATTTGTTTTAAACACTTTCTTTTTTAATAAGAGCTCTCTGAAACCTTCTTTGTCTGCTATCTCCATTAAAGCTTTATTTGTAAGAGCAGTGACACATATAGAATGATGTAAGTTACTAAACAGATTACAGATTTTTGATGCTAGATAGGATTTACCTGTACCTGGAGGTCCTTGAATAATTGTTAACTTATTTTTAAGGATTAAGTTATAAACTTCATTAGACACATCTTTATCATTATCAATTAATTTTGGATTCCACTTTTTTTCATTTGGTTCAAAACTTAAATTATTCATCTTATCGTTTGGGTTCTCAGATATATATTCTTTAAGATTTTGTAAATATTTGATAGGAGGATCTTTTTCAGCTATTATGACTGTATGTTTTATATTCTTTTTTAAATAAAATTCATCGATTTTTTGAAATGTCTTAAGGTCTATCCCGGTAATAATTATGTATGACCAATTACCCTCAGTTTTCCAAAAATTCAACGTATATATCTCTGCTTTAATACCTTTATAATACCTTGGTTCAGTAGAATTTCTAAATTTATTATAAGAAAAATTCCAATCCAAGATATTATCTGAAACTTTATTAGTTGGTAATCCTAAAAAATAATATTGTTTTACTCTTGGAGTTTCACCTTTCTTAAACCTTAAAATAATATTACCCTGTTCTTTTTGAATCCCCCATATTTTACCGACAAATAGTTTTTTCTCCTGAGCAAGAATCTTCATAGACGTATTGAAGTACTTATTCCACTCTTTTAGATGAGTTTTTAACTGATGGTTATAGAATTCAATTTGTTTGCGATTTGCTACATTCATATTATATTACCACAATGGATTATTTTCATTATAATCGGACCTTTCAAAAATAGGCTTGTACTCTTGCCTTTCTTTCATCTTTAATATCATCCAGATTTTATCATTATCAAATTGTCCTTTAATAATATTATCTGTATTACTTGATTCAGAATCGGCTTCAACTCTAAAAACCTGATAATTGGTATCACTAACTTCTAAAACATCATTTTTGTTTTTGAACAAATTATATTGACCTTCTCCTTTACCCGTTTTAACATAAAGATTGATATCATCCTGATCTAATCTATTCCATGAACTTGCTCTTAAATATAGAATCCCTCCTTTTGCAGATCTACACATTAATTTAAATGGATCTCCATCAATAATAACAGGTTCAATTTGGGCATATTCATTAGTATCTGACAAACTTTGTTCGGCTTCTGTCACATCATACCCTAATTTATTCATTTCAATTAAAGCAGAAACACAAGCAGCCAGATTTAAATCTTTGAAACATTCTTGAGGAACCTCATTGCCAAATAGCATTTTGAACGCTTCTGCTTCTTCATCAGATATTGTTTTATCGTACTCGTCTTCTGCAAGGGACGCTTCTTCAACTGTAGTTTCTTCTGGTTCCCCTGCAGTTTCTTCTACTTCTAGCTCCTCTGCAGTTTCTTCTGCTTCTGGTTCCTCTGCAGTTTCTTCTGCATCATCTTCCTTCAATCCTTCATTTATCGTCCATTCTTTAGGTATATTATATCCATTTTCTTCAAGGTACTCTACAATTTCATCAGAACTATGTGCCAAAAGAATTCTTTCAAATGCCCTTCTAATCCCATCACCTGAAAGCTCAAGATAATCAAAAATCCAATCAAACATCTTGGCTGCTGAAAACTCTTTCCAATTTCCAATATAATATAGGGTTTCTTCATCCTCATCTGCCCAGAAAGGATAATCATTTTTCTTTATATCATCATATTGGAATGATATTTTTTTACACTTATTGAAAGTTATTAGTTTAATTTTTTCTTTTAAATCAGCCTCTATTTCATCACAGAATTCAATATCTTTAATAAACGAAATATATTTCATCCTCTCTAATAAGGTATTTTTCAATTGAATATTTTGCTCTGCACCAATTGGATTAAATTCAAAATCTTCATCTGACAATTCTACAACTCCTAATTCTGAGGATAATTTATTAAAATCTTTATGAATGATATATTGACTTATTTTAATACCTAAATTTTCGCTAAACTCTTCTTCTATACAGAAAAGACCTGATATAAGGACCCATTCTTTTCTTTGGTTCATAACCTTCCCGTTAGCAATAAAATCTTCAGGTAAACTCTCATTTTGCTCAGTTAATAATTCATGAATACCGCTAACTATATTGTTTTTATTTAACCAACTAATTGTTTCTTCTCTTTTTAATATTAAAACATAAGTTTCTATATCAATTTCAGTTTTCAATCCCAATACGTCTATAATTTTCGTGTCATCACTAAGGTCAAGCGAACATACTCTATCATCATCTTGAATAATATCATTAAGACTATGGTCAAATAACTCATGACTATAACAAAGTTCATTATTTAAATTAGGAGTAACTAAATTGTTCTGAATATAGGTTGGTAAATGACTTTCAGATAGGTTAGGATGTGCTTTCATCCAACTTAAAATAGAATCAAACTCAATATTAATAGCAATCTCTTTATCATTCAAATACTTAAAGCAATCATCTATTATCTGATAATTTTCTTGTTTAGAACAAGCTCCAATCAATACCCAAAACTTTTTCCAGTCCTCATATTCCTTTAGAGTATATTTATTTGAGACGATATTATCAGATAAACAATTTTTAATCAAATTTTCTATATCAGAATCTCGACCTATATAATACTCTTTCCCAAGATATACTTGATCTTTATATATATCAATTATACCCGAATTAGTTAGAACAGGAAAATAATTTAAAGAAGTTAATTCCTTCTCCAAGCTCTTTTGACGTCTAAATATTAACTTGGTAGCATTTATTATTTGATTTTCATCAAATACGTGTAGGCTTGGAAGTAATTCTTTTTTAATAAATGATAAATGATCATCAGAACATTTGAGTTCCTGTAGAGTTTTTTTCCATTCTCTTTTATCAATACTTGAATTCAGATATGAAGGCGAAATAAATGATATTAATTTCTCAGGAAAATCCTCCATCAGAACCTCAATTTCTTTATTCCCAGTATACTCATTTGAAAGGAAACACCTTGATACAGGATTAAATTCATTGTCTTTAGTAACAACCTTTAATTCTTTATAAGAATTAAAAATATCTTTAGTAACATTTTCACTAAACTCTGGCTTATGAGTGATTATTAATTCAATCAGATGTTGTGTGGCTTTTAATTTTATGTCAGGATCTAAAGGGTTTAGATGTTCATTTATTTTATCTACATATTGACAAATTTCATGCTGAATAAACTCAACAGGCTGATACATACTCACGTTAAGTTTCTGAAGTAATGTGTAAGTTGCTTCAGGATATTGATTTGAAATGACTTCAAAGTGACTATCTGGGAAACAATTCTTATCAATCAACTTTTGTAAAGATGGATTATAAATATAAGAATCGCCTACATTTATTTTTATTACTTCTTGCTCTTGATTATATATATTTAAACTTTTTAAAGAATTGAGATCATTTACATGGAAATGGTTTAAATATTTAAATAAATGATTAAATAACTCTTTGGACTCCTCAATGTTTGTTACCATCTCATTAGTACAATCTATTTTCGAGATAATCTGTTCTTTAATAAACTCATAGCCATCATAGTTGTTAAAGTATTCCTCATAATTACCTAACAATCCTTCTTTTACTTTTGTATTTAGCTGTTGTATGTCTAACTTATTGATAAATAAAAAATCATCTTCTTTGATCTTTATATAAACATTGGAAGGCCTTTGCAAGCTACCATTTGCAGTTAAAACAAAATCTACATCATTAAAATAATCCATTTTTTCAGATTCAAGAAGAAAATTGATGAATTTGATATTAGTACTCGGATCTTTTAGAATAGAATTTAACTTTGAAATATCTTCTTTTAAAGTATCCCAATCAAAAATTTTACCTTTCGCTCCTTCTATCTGATTGTAAAACCATTTTTTCTTTTTAATATCCTTTTGAAAGATATTTTTAGAAATATTAAATTGTTTTTTAAAAACTAATTCACCAACAATAGTTGATATACCAGTTTTATCAATTATTATATTATTTAATAAACAAATTTCATTATTACTATCCAAAACAAAAGGGATCTCTCTAATTCCTTCTTGCATTCCAATCTTAAATCGTTCTAGAAAAACTTTCTTTTTATCATTATTTTCTGTATCAATAATATGATCTAAATCTGGTAATATCTTATAAGGAGATGGATTTTCAAATTCTTTTATCATGTCGCTAATCCATTTTATAAATAACTTTCCAGCTTCCTCCATTAAGTAAAGGTTCCATTGAATATCATGAAACAATTCTTCTCTTGAACCATCAGGAATAAAATTTCCATTTACAAGAAAATCAAAACCTAAATTCCAATCAGTTGGCAAGTATGCAAATATTTTTGCATCATCTGTTTCTTTTATTTCTTCTTTATTCTTCTTAGTTGCAAATGTTATTTCAGTAGAAGACATCATTCCATATTTTGCAGGAATATTTGAATCAGGTTTTCTTGACTCAATAATTAACTCTTCTTTTATATTATTTGGGATATTAAAATTACCTAGATTACTAATACACCATTGACTCTTATCTAATTCTACTGAGAATTTACTTGAGATACCATGAAAAATAATTTTTTTTACTTCAGTAAGAAATAATAGAATCCTATCTGCATTGTTGAATGTTGTCAAGAACATTTTCTCAATATCTAACAATATTTTTATTCTTTCATCAGTATCTTTACCATTTGGCCGAATAAATATACATACTGGATTTTCTAATAGTTTTTTTTCCATCTCTCCTAAACCCTCTATAGGGGGAGCTGTACAAATAGGTAAAACTTGCCAAGGCATTAAATATTCTCGAAATTTCCTATTTGGTTTTCCTTCAGAAAAAGATTTTCTTTTGTAGTAATTTTTATCAAATTTAAATGAATAAATTCCTGACTTAATCCAAACATGATTAGAAATTTTAAAAATAGATTTAAAGCCCATTCCTTTATACCCAATTTTATCTATCTTATCTTTCTTATCATCTGATCCAATGTCAGAAATAGCCCTTACATTGTTTTCTGTAAATTCTAATCCATTATGTGAAAATACAATCTGATGTGCTTTCCCATTAGCATCTTTTGTGATAGTAAACTTCGCTTCCGTACTCTTTGGATTTGAGTTTGGATAATCATTTGCATTCTGCAATAACTCAAATACAAATGTCTCAGGTTTCTTATTTATCTCATTAAGAATAATATTAAGTCCTTTTGCTAATTTCTCAGCAATACTTTTATTGTTTAAACAATCTTTTTCATCTTGTTTTATTAAGTTATTTATAAATTTTTTACCTTCATCACTATAAATCCCATCTGAAACTATACTGGACTTTAGGCTAACTAATTCACTAAGACTGTTAAATGATTTCTTTGACATTTTATCACACAATCATTAAAAATAAAAATAATTCTCTCATAGAAGCAAACTTACAGAAAATTTATGGGAAATAAGAAGAAGAAAGTGTCGTGGTAGCAAGATTACAACCTCTACCCTTTTCACTAGATTACAGTAAGCTTTAAAACTAAAATTTGCACCACTTTTTTCAACGCTAATCAATCTACTGAATCAAATTTAAGAAATTAATTGTGTTTTCTGAGTAATTTAATATTTTTAAAAATATTAAATCTGAATGCGATATCCGTAAGATTCACGGTAATATACTCAAAAATAAATCTTATCTTTGGGTGTATTTTTAACTAAATTTGATTTGCATGAAGAAACTATTGTTAATATTATCACTTATCCTATTTAGTGTTTGTTCTTTTGCACAGAGTCGCTATATATCACAAACAACAAAAAAGGTTGTGTATTCTAGAGATGGAGGGCTATGTCAGTGCTGTGGCGACTATGAATACTTAGAATATGATCATATTTCACCTTATTCTTGTGGAGGAAGTAGTGATGTTTCAAATATTCAATTACTTTGCAGAAAATGTAATCGCAGTAAATCTAATAGTTGTTATTGTAAAATACATAATAAAAAAGTAGGTGTTAATTGTTGTAAAGGAAATACAGCTAAAAAATCTTCAATATCCTCCAAACAATGTTCTGGAAATACTAAAAAAAGAGCTAGATGTAAAAATAGAACAAAGAATTTAAGCGGACGTTGTCATTACCATCAATAACAAATAAGAGTTATGAATAGAAGTTTATTATTTGCAATAGACATAAATAACGAAGAAGTAATCGTTTCTGAATCTTCCAAAGGAACCAATAAAATAAATTTTATAGAGCGCATTAAGCAAAGTGATAATTATATGTTTTTTAATGCTGTTGTTACATTAACTAGTATTACAAAATCCTCTAGCTTTGATACGATAATATTTAAATCAATGGATAAAGTATGCCAAATGATATATCATAAACACAAAAAAATCTAATAATATTAATCTGTTATGCAGTTATAAATTGTTTTTAATCAATTTCTTAAAGCAATAAATTACATTATTTAAAAAGATACTTATTTTTTGTTTTTCAATTGAATATTTGTCACGTATGCACCAAAATAGTGAGTAGGATTTTGCTTTTCTTTTGTATCTATTAACACAAATTTCGCAGTATTGTCTAATATATTGGTTATTGTCAATCCATCGACATTTAACATTGTAGATAAAATAGAGGTATATAAAGAGTTAGGTAAAGTTGCATTATCAGAAGCAGTATTTCCAAAGGAAGTTGAATATGCTAATTTAATATTTTTAGGATCTTCTATCAGTGGTTTTGGGAGTCCAATATTCCCATCATTACGACATGCGTCCAATATCATTAAACAATTATTCCCTGAGTATTCAAAATATTTTAATAAATTGGAGATATTAAATGCGGCATCCTCTATTTCTTCAGTATTTGAGAAATCAACTGGTAGAATATAAGAATTACCATTCTCATCTTGAATAGCATGACCAGCATAATAAATTATGCTAAAATCATATTCATCTTGTTTTTCTTTAAACTCTTGTAGTACATTAAGAAATTGTTCTTGATTTAAATTTTCTTTTAAAATTACATTAAACTCTAATTTTTTAAATGAATTAGCTATTAAATTTGCATCATTAGTTGGATTTTTTAAATCCCATTTATCATTATCATAATTCGTATTCCCAATAACTAAAGCTATTTTAGTTTTGGGTATTTCATTTGATAAATGCTGACATTTTTCTGGAAACCAATGACAAATATCTTGACCAACAAGAATTGTTGGAAACATTATTATAAATATTAAAAATAGTTTTTTCATTTTAATTTTTATCACCAGTATCAATTTCAAAAGAACGCTCAATATCCTTAGGTAATTTATAAAAGAAATCTAAGCCTGTTACACTTTCAAGATAATCTATAGAGACAACATATTCCATTAGGGTTTTTGTTATTTTCTCATTAGGAATTAAAAAAGCAATTGACCTATTGTTACTAATATCAACAAATACTTTATAATAATATTTTGGGATTGGCATATATGGTGGTGTCCCATTATACAAAAGATCTAAAGACTCTTCAATAACCCATCCTGTAATTACAGCAACTCTACCAAATTCATTATTCCATTGTCTTATTTTTCTTTCTAATTCCTTCATTCCTCCACGATTGAAGCTCTCATGCTGTGGAGTACAATTAGTAAACAAAAATGTTTCTTTTAAACTTTCATAATTATCATTCATGTGGGCAGCAGGAACTAAGTGTCCTTTATCATAAATATTTTTATAATACCATTCATTACCTCCATCTCTTCCATTAAGATTTGGATCTCTTTTAAAATACAAACCTTTTCTACTATAAATGCTTGTATAAACTGATGCATCCTTATAATATATTGCCCATTCAGATAATCTATATTTTTCACAAAATGAAACTGAATAATTATTATACTTTATTATCTCACCACAAGTTGATGTAGGCATAAAATACTCATAACCCCATTTAAGATCTCCTATTGTATCGTTAGAAAGATCTTTAAGCTTTTGAGATAAGACTAAACTTGGTAGAAATAATAATATTAAAAGTCCTTTTTTCATTTATTGCTATTTCTTTATTCTTGCTTAAGGTATTTCCTCCATGGTGGCTCTAGGTCATTCTCAATAAATGATGGCGACCCAAAATTATCAATAGAATCATTTGATAATGGAATATTTTTTGCAGAAGGCATCCCAAAACTTGAAGTTTCATACTTTCTAGATATTGAGTAAAACAGTACAGAATACTTAATTACATCATTATACCTTATCCAAATTTTACCATTATTTCCCCACTCAGTGCCATAACTATTTAGAATCTGAAATGCACCACCATATTTATCATCATCATAAGCGATAATAACCATAGCATGACCCATTTCTCCTTCTAATTGATTTTTATGTTGATAGCAATATCCATCATATTTTACTTGTCTTTCACATTGATATTCCGATTGAGTTACACCCATACATTGAACACTAGATTCCGAGTTCCATGTATTAACACCCATAGAAGCCCATAAAGATCCTGGAAAAGGATCCATCCCAAAGAAAATTGGATTACCAGAAGAAATCTCATATTTAAGAGCTGATATTTTTTCTAAATTTGAAAGCCCATCATTAAAAGTTCTTGGTTCATCAATTTTATATCTAGATGCATTATTTTTATCTGCATTATACGATGGAGGATAATAAGTGCATAATTGTTTATTAGTAAAAGGCCAATAATCTGGATATTCAACGTCATATATTTTTGCAATACCACCATCCATTATTGAAATAAAAGCATCTAAAGGGCTTAGTCCAAACACACACTTATTATCATTTTTTTCTTTTACCTGATAATATAAAAAGAACGGTGAAAAACTGTTATCCGATATTTCATCTTTTCCAGATAAATTTCTATTTTTCGCATAAATAATTGTTCTGCAGTTTGCTAATGCATAAGCTACACACATACCAGATTCACCTTGATTGAGAACGTATGGCGTATATCTTTCTAAAGAATAGCTACTAGCATAAAAAGATCTAGTATTTGTTTCTATTTCTTGAAATGAAGATTCTAGTTTTTCTTTTATCTTATCATTCCAAATGAAACCTTGTGAAAATGTAAGGATAGAAATACTAATAGCAACTAGAGTAAGAAATATTTTTTTCATAATCTAAATTTCGAATAAGTAAAAGATTTAAAAAAGATTAATATTATTAAGATAGTTTTTAATTAATTTATTGTCAGAGAATTCATCTCTAAAATAATTTGCATTCATATAAAGTTCATTAGAAATTAATAGTTGAATAACACAGAATTGAGAAAGCTCAACATCTTTTCCAGAATCAATATTTGAAAATAACGATTCTAAAAAAACTTCTTCTTCTTTTTTGAGTATTAAAACATCAATATTGCCACCATCTATACCATCAACAGATAGTGCGCAGGGCTTACATACATTTAAAACCTGTTTATCAACGTAAATATAATCATCATTCTCCTTTTCCAAAATATTTAAACCGTTAAATTTAACTTCCAATTTATTACCACTATCCCACTCAATTTTACTTTTATAGTGAGGTAACACTTTGAAATTTTTCAATGGTCCATCAAAAACTCCCCTGGAAGTACCCTGAAACTGACTGATATTAAGCCCATCTATCTTTTGCTTATCATCAAATGAATCTCCCATTACAGAACTAAGAAGATTTGTCCAGAAACTATTATCATCATTGCTGTCTAGGTTAGGTTCAAAATTAACTAATTTTATACCACCAGAATAATCTTCTGCTGACATCTTACTGGTAACACCATTTACATCAACAATGATATAACTATTGTTGTCAAATAACAATGTATTTGAGTTATCGACAACTGTATTTATGCCTCTAATTTTCTTTTTTTCATTTTTAATAACCTCATATACTTTACCGCTCACAATTTTAACAATTGACTGAGCATTGAGATATGGACTAATTAAAAAAATAAAACTAAATATGATATACCTAAAATATTTATTCATTGGATACTTTATTTTTAGTGAATTTCGGTAGTCTCTCTAATAATTTTTTAGAGTAATTGGGAAGTCTTTGTAGAAGTTCTTCTACGACCTCAACTATTTCTGCAGATATAAACATAATCATAATTGAAAAAGAGAGATCAATGTAAATACTTGTATACTTAATAAAAGCAACAGAAATTAGAAGTAGAAATAACAATCCAACTGTTTGAGAAAGTATTTTAAAAAATATAAAAGATTCATTCAAAAATACAAATAGATAAAGTAAAACTATATATATAATTAATGATAAAATCCTATTTAACCATATTACAAAGTTTGGACTATATGAAAGAGCATCCTCAGGGTTTATGAGATTTGAAACAATGTTACCTAATATTTCAATTCCGTAACTATCTTTCTCTGATCTACCAATATAATTTTTATTTTTTGGAGTAAAATGTACATCATCATTATAATAGGGTTTGCCATTCTTATAGGTATTGATTCCAATTAAGACAATTTTATCTTTTAACTCATGATATCTAGTTGAATCATTAATATCTATCCTGTTTTCACTAAAGTCAATATTATAATTTATCATCATTTTATGATTTAAATTAATACTTGAACTAAATTTATTATCAGATTCTTCTAAATATTTTTGTGCAATCAGTTTTGAAAAATGATGATGATTCTTTTTATTGATTTTCATAGATGGCTTGAAAAATCTAACACAAGTGTGGTTAGATGGATCACCTAAGCCAGAAGTATATCCATCTTTTAATTTTGTGTCAATAACTAATGTTGGTAAAAATGAATGATTAGAATAAACTTGGTATTCCTTACCAAATTTCTTTTCTTCAAGTTTAAAGGCCCTGATTATATTATCCTCTGAAAGCGCTGCAATTAATCTTTTATTTATGGAGGCCTCCTTATGTTTAGCATCAAAATACACATCAACACCAATAACTTTTGGCTTATAATTAGCATTTACTTTTTCTATAAAAACAGCTATCTCTTCTCTACTTTTTATTGGATCCTTATCACCAATATCAACGATAAAAATATCTGATGATGGTTTTAGCTTATTATCGATTGAAAAATATAAATCTGAAAAACGAATCTCACTAATAGCTTTAATAACAGGATTTTTACTTTCAAAATAATCCATTCCTTTTTTGATTGTAAAGGAAAGCACTATAATAATACTAAGGTGATATATGATTTTTTTAAGCATATTTTTATTTCTTATTTAAATTGTTTTTATACTTATTCTGTACAATATCAATTAGTATTAAAACAAAAATTACAAAATAGAAAGTAGTTTTACTCATAGGAGTAATGGCATTTCCAAATAGATGCATGTGAGCCAAATGACCCCCTTCGGAAAGTAACATTATACCAACTATAAAAAGTATAAAAAGTCCTAGTACCTCAAACATTCTGTTTTTCTTTAAGAACTCTGTAACTCTATCTGCAAGAAAAATCATTATTAATCCACCAATTACAATTGCTATCACCATTAATGGAAAAACATCTGTAAGCGCAATAGCAGCTAATATAGAGTCAAAAGAAAATACAAGATTCATTAATATAATTGAGAATATAATAGCATTTGCGGATTTAGGTTTTCTTTCTTCGGCTTCAGAAGCATCTAAATTAAGCATATGTATAATCTCGGAAGTAGCCGTATAAATAATAAATATGCCTCCAAAGAGAACAATCAAACTATGAATATTAAAATTTCCTGATAATACAAAATTATCGCAACTAAATATGCTCTCTTGAAAATAACCAATTATTCTAATAAGAACAAAGAGTAATATAATTCTAAAAATAACCGCACCAGCAATACCAATTTTACGAACTCTCTTTTGTTGGCTTGGTTCGGCTCTTTTAGATTCTAAAGCAATATATAATAGATTATCTAAACCTAATACAGCTTGTAATAAAGTTAGCATTGCTAATGTGAATAGGTTTTCAATTGTAAATAATTCCATAATTATAAATTTCTAATTTTAGATTCTTCTTGGTGTATGTTGATTGCTTTATTTGAATAATAAATAGCTACAACTAAAGCAATAATTGATAAAATTAAACCTTGTCCTAAAAATATAAAATAATTATACAATGCATGAACAAGAGTTGCTAAAAATAAACCTTTATAAAGCAATATATTCTTATTATTTGAGAATTTAGCGAGACCGACAAAATATCCCAATATCACACCACATACAGCATGCAATGGAATGGCAGTAAACATTCTTATTAAAGCAACATTCATTTCTTGACCTTCATTATTTAATACATAAGCTATATTTTCAACTGTTGCAAAACCAAGACTGATCATAACAGCATAGACAATACCGTCCATAGGTTCATTAAAGTCTGCTTTATTAAATAGATACTTCTTTAAAAAGAAATATTTAACCCCTTCCTCAACTAAAGCAATACCAAAGAAAACATAAAGAAATAAGTTAGTAAACATGCCTTTTGCAAAGAGCTCTAAAAATATAGCAGGAATTATACCTAAACAACCAAAAAGAAAACTCTTTATAATTAAACTTTTTGGCTCTTTATCATATTTATCCTTTTGATAAACATAATATGCTATCAAAAGTGGTGGTGCAACTGCTAGTACTAGTATCATAACTATTTACAATTTTTATTAAACATCTCGCAATCTCCTAAATCACAAGCTTTTTGATAATCTTCACACATTTCTTCTGGAGCCTCTAACAGTTCGTACAATTGACCTCTCTCTAGATACAGTGTAACTAATTCAATATCATCCGTCAGATCTTCAGAACTAATTGTACCATCACCAATAATTACTTTATCTATTGACTTATTTAAATACTTTAATGCTTTAAAATATTTTTCTTGTAGTTTATAAATCCTACTCAAATAAAAGTAGGGTTCAGGCTCGGTGTCGGAAATTAAAGTAACTTTTTTATAATCTAATTCAGCAAGTTCATATTCTTTAATAAACATATAATAACTAGCCCTGTTATTATAAGACCAACTAGATGCAGTATCTAAATAAACAGCATGATTTAAATCATCAAGCGCTTTTTTATTATTATTTGTAATTCTATAAAGATATCCTCTCATTACATAACCGGTAGTACTTAAGGAATCCATTGAAATTAAAGTTTCGGCATCTTCAAAAGCCTTTAATGTATCACCTAATAAAATATAAGATTGTAATCTGTAATAATAAAAGTTGGTATAGGTTGAATCAATAGCGATAGCCTCATTTAATACTTGTAGTGCATTAGAATACTTTTCTAATTCAAAATAACAAGAGGCAAGATGAGATTTTGAATAGTTGGCTAGTGAATCAAAATTTATTGCTTGCAAATAGTCAGCAATCGCATTATCATAATCTTTTTCTTTAAGATAAAGATCTCCCCTTAATCTATATCCATAAGGATACTCTTTATCTAAATCTAATGCTGTATTTATATCATTTAATTGCTTCTCTTTATCTTTAATATATTTATAAATTCTAGATCTATATGCATACCACCTTGCTTCATCAGGAGCTAGATCAATAGCCTTAGATAAATCTACTAAAGCACTAATATAATCCTCCATTGCAATATAACAATCTGCTCTATCATCATACCCTTCAGGGTTTTCTTTGTCTAAGCCAATTGCTGATGTGTAATCTGCTAGGGCTTTTTCGTAATCTTCTAATTCTAAATAAACATCTGCTACTCTATTATAGCTATAAGCATTTGCACTGTCTATTTCAATAGTTTTATTAAAGCTAAATAATGCTTTATCATAATCTTTTATTAGCAAAGAAATATGACCAAGCCAATTATAGGCATATGTGGAATTCGGATCTATTTGTATTGCATCATTAACATCCTTTAATGCTAGATCATACTGTTCTCTATTACTATAAAATTTTGCCCTTGAAAGGAGCCAATCTTCAGGAGCTAATTCAATGGCTTTGTCTAAATCTTTTAAAGCATCAGTATACTTCTCCATTGCAATATAACAATCTGCTCTATCATAATACCTTTCAGGATTATCTTTGTCTAATTCTACGGAATTTGTGTAATCTGCTAGGGCTTTTTCGTAATCTTCTAATTCTAAATAAACATCTGCTCTGTTTGAATATCCTGTAGTATATGCAGAATCAATTTCAATGCATTTACTGTAATCGGAAATCGCTTTATCATATTCTTTAGTATTATGTAAATACATAAAACCTCTATAATGAAATGGCTTTGGGCCATTCGGATATAATTTAATGGCTTTGTTAAATTCCTTTAAGGCTTTTTCATAATCTTCAAGTTCAATATAAATATTTCCTTTTTCTAAAAGGGCTCTTTGATTTTTTGGTTGTGATTTTAAAATAGAAGATACTATTCCCATTGCTTCACTTAAATATATGTTATCTCCTATTTCAACTAAAGAATCAATTAATGCAAACTCTTTTTCAAAAGTACTTTCCACTAAATAAAAAGACCCCCCTGTAAGCTGATCATAATTAACTGTTCCTTGCCCTGTAATTTCCATAACCTCCCTTCTTACATTCCTAAACACTTGATCCATATCAATCCCTTCAATAAACATATTTTTAGCCAAACTAGTACAATAAATACTATGATCACCGTCTCCATCCTTAGCCACATTACCTGCAGTTGTTGAAAAAGCAATAAGTGAGCCCTTGGCCTGAATTTCAGCTAATCCGCCAACACCACCTCCCCTGTTGTTCTCTAAAGGGTTATTCCTGCACGCATCAAGTATTAATACATTTACTTCCCCAGTACGTTGTGTTAAATATTTCATTACAGTCTCAACACCTACACTATATTGCCGAACGTCCTCTTCAGTTTTAAGAGTGTCTTTAGTAGGTAAAAGATAATTCTTACCATCTACCTGCATGCCATGTCCTGCATAAAAAATAAAACCAACATCAAATGAATCTCTCCTTTCGCCAAACTCAATTATTTTATTGAGAAATTTTCTTTTAGTTTTAATGTTTGTCTCTAACATAATTTCAAAACCCAAAGAATCTAAAGTTTCAGCTATTAATAAAGCATCACCTACAGGGTTTAGAAGCTTGGGTAAATATTGATAATCAGAATTTCCAATAACAAGCGCTAATCTTTTCTCATTTTGTGAGAATAACAACAAAGGAAAACAAAGCAATATTAGTAATAGTTTTTTCATGTTATTTTATTTTTAATAAACTATAAATCATTTTCACTTCCTTCAACTGTACTTAAATTTCCATTCGTATAAAGTTGTAATTTTAATGAATACGTTCCATAATACCCATCTTCAAATTCACAATCAAAGTACTTGTCTGACTTACCTACTCCTTTATCTTTAAGAAAATTCCCTTTTGCCACACCTCCTTTAAAGTTAGCATTAGAAGACCAATCATCTCCATAAAGATAAAAGAACTTGTATTTACCATAAGGGATACCAGTAAGAGAAAACTTTGTATTCGCTCTAATATATTCATTCCTTACCATCCTTCCTGAATATACATCTTTAAACATAATAACAATATCCTTTTTTAATGGAGCTGTAACTTCTATAGTATTATCTGTAGAATTATTATAAATTCCTTTTCCATAATAACTATTGTAGGGTGAGAATCCGCTTACTGGCCTTTCAAAAACATAAACATCATCGCTTTCAACTGATTCATTTACAGGGTAGGGATTGTCATTATTTTTAGATGAAGTATCTGAAGAATTACACTTATTCAAAATAATAAACACAACAATTATGGCTACTATCTTTAAGCTATGTCTATTTAGAAAATCCAAAGTATAATATTTACCAGTTAAGGTGAGGTGTCATTTCAAAAACCTGTTGAATTTTCTCATGCTTGGATAGTCCCTCTTGATCCTGTAAATTCATTTCTCCTGAACTGTCTTCTACTAATAATGTGAATTTTTTACTTACAATACCAATAACTTCTCCAGTATTTTTATCAATAACAGGCCCACCACTCATTCCTTTATAAATTTCATTTGTTAAAAAAACAGTTGGATCTTCTAAGGTATAATTCCGTACTGCATTAGTATTATCATATGTTTGAGAATCATCTGGATAACCAATAATTATCACTTCTGGATTATACATCTGAGGGTCCTCAATTCTTCCAGCCATTTTAAGAGGCTCAATATTATCATTTTTTTTAATTAATTTTAATACAGCAAAATCATCTTTTACATTTGATGGCAGATATATCAATTCAGCTTTCAAATTATCATATCCAGGAAGTTTAATCTTATCAAAATTTAATGTGACTAAATCTCCAATCAATAAATCATCAACGCAGTGTCTAGCTGTAATTAATAAACCATTCTTACTAGCTAAGAAAGCTGTACCTGATGATGTGCCGCTGGGATGTAATAATTGACAAGTTGCCTTTCTATCTCCTGTAATTTTTTCAAGTGAATCAATGTAACCGTAATCAAAAAGCAAAAATATCAGTGGTAAAGCCAACAATAATAAAGTGAAAAAAGTTTTTTCCTTTTTAATTTTTACTCTAATAATACTATTAGATTTCTCTTTTTGTGATTGTCCAATATAATTTATCATGACGTATATTTATTTAATTCATCTTTACTTAAGTATGGGAATTTTTTAATGAAAAAAGAGTTAGTTTTCTCATCAGACTTTAACTTACTTTGTATGTGATCCTTAATAATTGGCATATAACCAATATGTCTTAATGGATTAAATGTAACATCATCTGAATTAGTTGTTGTTGCGTATTCTTGATATAATAGAATTACATCATTTAAACCAGATAGATCAACAGAATTACTATTAATTGCACCTATTTCATAATCCTTAAACAATTCACTGTATTTATTATGATCACTTGAAACAATCAATAATTTAGAATAAGCATCAGAATCTAAAGTAAAATCTCTATGTCTTAAAAACATAGCTGGAATCTCACCTTTAAGGATTGTTTCATTTGCACTAAATAATTCTGTTAATGCTAGATTATCATTACTTTCTCTAGGATCAATCCTATTTATAATTTCAATTAAACTTGAAGAAAATAAATCTTGTTCATTTATAAAACTAACAGAATTATCTATTGAATTCCTATAAACTTGATCATAATCCTGCTTAACAAAATTCCATATTGATGTTCCCAGTAGTTGATTAAAACCTATCTTATTATCAGATCTATCATATTTATCTAAAGCATTCTGTAAATCACTATCCATACTGCCTGTTTCAAATAGCATTTTAAAAGAAGTAGAATATTTTTCTAAACTGGCTTTAAGTGATACTCTTCTTTTATTTAGAGTCATTCTCATATCATCACCATTAGCTAACTCATCATATATTTTTATAGAATCAGATATATAATTAATTGAAGGTAATATATTCCCTTTTAATGACTTTGTCAAGCTATTGGATTGTAATTGAGTTTTTAATTTAACAAGCACTGGAATAATTGCCTGAAGCTTTAAAACTTCTTTTAATTGCTCCATGATGTAATTATAATATTCCTTCTTAGTAAATGTTAAATCAAAGTCAAGTTTATGTTTAAATAGCTCATCAATTTTAATACCAAGAAAATTATCCCATTTGTTTTCATCACCATTTAAATCATATCTGTCACTATAGAATGAAATTAACTCATCAATATATTCAGATATTCTTTCAATATGAATTCTAGTAATTACAAGATTTTTATACCTCTCTGTAATGCTCTCAGCGTAATCATTTAGCTGATCAATCATTGAATTTTTAAAGATTGATCTATTACTGCTAAATAGACCATAATAAGAATTTGTATTTACAGTATTAAATTTACTATGCATCTCCCCTTTATCATCTTTCAGCAATTTTCCAGATATTATTTGCTGTACAACATTTTTCATATCATCAGCCAATAGCATAGCATCTGGAGTAGTGATATTATCAAAAATTGATAATGAATTCTCTATAATTTTTTCAAAATCATCAATTGAATTTCTCTGAAATGTTTTTACTTGAGAGATAATAGGTTTTTTAGATCCTGCCTTAGTAATAAAATTCTCAGCATCAACTACAGAATTTATTAAAGATGAACTAATTGTAATAGATAATAATTCCTTTAACTGAGCTTTTGGATATTGAATCATCTTAAACCCAAAACTGTTGTAAGTCTCAAAAGTACCGTTACCATGTTGATCTGCTCTTCTCTTACTTAATACACTCTCAAATAAATTATCAGCAGTACTATTAGTATTTAGAATACACATTAATACACGCATACCAGCAACCTTAACTAGTTCTCCTAAGTTTCTTATTGGAGCATTTCCATTAGAAAAATTCTGTGACAAAAGTTGAACCATTTGATATGGAGGAGATGTGAAAGTTTTCTCTGGAGTTCCGTCAGGCCATTTAATAGTAAAATCATTTCCAATAGTTGTATAATGATCTATTGAAGCCAGAGCAGAAAAAGTATTCTCATGAAGTGACTTATTCTTTGAAAAAGAAGCTTCGTCAGGCAATAAAAACAATGCTTGAATATTATTTGCGCATTGAGGTAGAATTTCCTGTAAAAGATAAGCAATATCTACTGATAGGCCTGATCCTGTTCCTCCAGTTAATGTACCTAAAACATAAATCAATGTATTTGAATCACCATTTATTGCACTGAATTTATTTAAAATTGTTGATTTTAAATTATCAAAATTATATTTTTTCCACATAGCTAGCCTACCAAAAGCAGGCATTCCACCAGCACCAATATTTCCACTTTCTAAGTATTCAACAGGAGGGATCCATTCAACTTTTGATCCCATTTTTTTTCTATATTGCTTGATGTCTACATCAATATCAGTGAAATCAACGAAAACAGGATTAATCATACTTTTTCCGCCAGCTGTAGATTTAGATTTATTAGAGATATCTGTTTCTAAGTATAAATATTCTACATTTTTACCTGGCTTATTTTTACCAATAAATTCATAATGATATTGTTGAGCTTCCTCGATAATATTCAGACCAGTTGAACCAATACCAATAATTAAAGTTGTTTTAGCCATTTTATAATATATTTAAAATTGTTTCTTTTGTTTTATTGTAAAGCACTATCATAACCACATTAGCAAGTACAAATGGTGTTAGTTGCAAATAAATATTTTCAATATTAAAAACAAAGTTCCATTCTAAAGAAAGAACATTATTGTTATATAGTAAATAAAACCAATAACAATTTAGTAAAATCATAACACAATTAATTGCATAGATTCTAGAAAATTGAAAATTAAGAAAGAAATTATCATTTGTTTCATCTACCTTAAAAAATTTCAGTCTTATAAAAACCATTAACAAGAGATAAAAAATGACAATAGAAATTAATGGAAGAAGTAAAAACTTAGCCATTAATATATTAGTATCACTTGTAATTATTTGTAAAAATATTTCTTTCATTATTTTTTTAATTTCGTTCGTAAATTAGGTCACCTGGAGTTTTTTTGTGTAAAAATTGAAATACTCTTAAGAGAATGAAAATTGTTGGCACAAGTACCATCCACAATAACAATGTAAATAAATCAAGATTATTATACATAGCATTTTCAAAACCAGATGAATTTAAAAATTTATTTAAGGTCTTTTGACCAATTAATTGAGTGCTAACATAAGCAATTGAAAATGAAACAACAACCAAGAATAAAGTAATTCCAGAATATAAACTTAAAATGAGGTTATTTGACAAACCAAAAGCCTTTAGCGTTCCTAAACTTCTTTTATTAGAATTTAGATGAGATATTAATACATTAATAATAAATAATATAATTGAAAAAAATGCAAAAGCCATTAACGCTTTACTCAATAAATCAGTAATTTTTTCAAAAAAATTAATATTATCTTTCTCCTTCATCCTACTCTTTTCAATTTCTACACCAAATTTCTTTTTAATTTTTTCAGCAAAAATGTCAGACTTTGCTACGTCCTTTAAATAAAATGTAAAATAATCATTAATAAATTTATCTCTATCTCTGTTATGATTTGCAAACTTCCTAATATCTAAAATTTTAATAGAATTTCTAAATGGTGCTACGACATTTGTATCGTAACTTTGAATCATAATTCCATCCTTATAGCAATTTGCACTTAACTTTTGCGCAACATCAATAACACGAAATAATGTATCCATATCAGATGGTAACTGAGTTAAATTTGGTAAGAAATAAGTAGATAGACCATTATAATTATCTTCTTGAAATACCTTTGGGAAATTATAATTACAATTTAAGAAATTTTTTGAAAAAGCGAATTTACAATTATTCCTTAATTCCTCTACAACAGCTGCAATTGGTAGTTTAACAAAACCTCCATTTGTTTCAATCTCTACAAAAGAATATTTTTTCCATGCTGAATCACCTTTAACATCAAAGTCTTCAAAAAAAGATTTTGTTAATATTAGCCCAAAACCATCATCAGAAAATGCATCATCTGTTAATAGACTATTATTAGTTTCATTATTTGTTAAAAATTTATAAAATGAATCATTTGTAGTAATTAACATCCCATTTGGCTCCTGAGTTAGTCCATTAAGCTTACAAGCAAATCTCTTTTTGACCCCCCTTGAAAAATTAGATGCTAATATTGATTTATTTTCATTAATTAATATCCTTGCATTTGTAGTGTCCATTTTACTGTATTTCACATCATGTAAAGATGGCACTTTAACATCAATAAATTTAATGAATGGTGATTGCATCTTAGTTTTAAGAAGATCTTTTGAACTATTTCCAACACCTAAAACTAACAAAGAAATAAAGAAAATAAGTGTTAAAAATAAAAGTCTATTTCCATTTTTACCAATTACAGCCTTAAATTCTGGGACTCCTATATCCTTAATAAAAACTTTAATATTCATAATTTAGATTTTAGGTAGAAATTTAGACATTAACTCAGATCTAACTAGTTTTAAATCTTTTGTTTTGCTTGAATGCAACCAATTTTCATGGTCTTTAGTATAAATTGAGTTAGAATCAATAACACCATAGTAAGACTTAAACTCGCTATCAAACCTCTTATCAATATTAACAATTTTGGTAGCAAATTTTAAAGCAATTTCAATATCGTGAGTTACAATGATTGATGTTTTATCTTTTCCTAGTTTATAATTTAGCATCTCCATTAACTTCTCAGCATTATACCAATCTAAATTACCAGTAGGTTCATCAGCAAACAATATATCCTTATCAGCAATGATTGCACGCGCAAATGCAACTCTCTGTCTTTGGCCTCCTGAAATCTTTGAGATATTAAAATCTTCTCCATTCTTTAAATTTAAATCAGATAATATTTCATTCACAATTAAAGATGCTTTCTTTTTTAATGAAGATATTTCTTGAGATCCATTAATAATCGCACCAGATATTATATTTTGAAAACCTGACATTGATGAAAATAAATTATTAGATTGGAATATAAAGCTAAAGTTTTCTTTTCTCTGATGCATTAGTTCTTTTTCACCACGACTCCAGATATCTAATAAACTTTCATCCCATAAATCTAAAACAGTATTTTCTTTTTGCTGTATAGTATTAATGGTATTATTCATTAATCCAAGAGACTCTAAAATTGTACTTTTACCAACTCCTGAAGGTCCAATAAAGAACACTCTATCACCTCGTTCTATCTGTAAACTGTCAATCTCAAGAACGGGTCTTAAAGATTTTTTATATGAGCAGTTTAAGTTTTTAATATTATAAATAAGCTTACTATTCACCTCTTGGAATTTTTGAAAATGGTACCCAATAAAACGTTTGCGAACCACTGCGATGTTCTGTATATTTGAGATCTCTATCCCTTGGAAAATCAATAAAAGCATCAACTTGACTTTTAAAATTTTGTAAGAAAATTTCAAACTCATCACCGGAGATATTTTGAGTGCGCAAATCTCTAATTTTTTTGGTACCTAATTTGCTTTTTTCAGAAAATGGAATGTTCAATATTATTTCCCATGTTTTATTAAATGTCCAATCCTTAATTATTGCTTCAGGTGTATCCTCTCCAACTAAACCTTTGATTAATGTTATAATACTTGAATAAAATTCATCTCTTGCGTCCTGTCCTGATCCATTTACATAAGCTAGATCTCCTAAACGTTCATCAAGATTAGCTTTGAATGTTTTAGACATAAATGCAACAGAGTTAAACACATTATGCTCACCTATTTTCATATGAGTATAGCCACTAATAGATATATCTCCTTCATTAATGAAAAGCTGACATTGCTCAGGAGTTAAATTTAGCAGCTTACATATCTCATCAGAAGAAGCATCAAATTCTTCTCCAGTACCTTCTCTATTTTTTATTGCTTCAGGATCATCACAATCTTGCCTAATTTTACATTCAATTAATTCTGCTTTAGCATCTAAATTATCCATGTATTTTAAAAAACTACTAACAAGATTATTTCTAAAAACTTTTTTAGACATTGATTTACCTGGAATAGCATGGTTATAAACTCCAAATAAAGGCGTGAATTTTTTAAAGCCTTTAAAACCTAATTCGTAAGAATTAGCTGATGCACTTTTATTAAGTATAGAAGATATTCCATCATAGTTAGAGATATTTTTTATATAATTATCAGCAGAACCTAGAATATAACTTCTACTATCACTAGGAAATCTTGTATACGCCTTTGCTGCAATTCCAGTCTCAAAGTTTACTTGAAATGAGATAAGATTAATTCTTTTTTCAGCAAGTAATTTAATAACAGATTTTTTTGTTAAATTCTTTTCTTTATCTTTCTTATTATTAAAATGATTACCAGCATCACCAACAAGAACCAAGATATTTGATTCTCCATTTTTAAAACCAGCTCGTTTAATTGCTTCGGTCATTCCAAAATAGTGAGCTTCTGTATGTAATTTAGTATTTTTAGTTGAATAGTCAATTTTACCTGGCCTTAACAACTCTATAACACCTCTAGCATCATCATTTAAGGGTTCAATCTCAAATTTTCTTTTACCATCTAAATAATCTCTATAAATAGCCAATCCCCATCTAATATTTTGTTTGCCATCAATTTGTCTCTCATTAATAATCCTCTCTATACTTTCAGAGATAATTGGACCATAGTTACTCATACTTCCAGTCCCATCAAGAACAATCAATGCATTGACATTATTTGCTAATTTATTTATTGAGTCAAGCTGATATCTTAATTTATTTCTTTGACACTCTTCATCACATTCACCATCAATATCCTTCACATCACCTAATTGTGCAATAACAGCAATTTTCTTACGTGTATGACTATTATCGCTCCATGGCATTACTGGATACCTCTTTCCAGTACCAAACATTCTACTTTTCTTTATTTTTATTTTTTTAAGAACAGTCTCATCACGAATATTACCGCCATTTCCAAAATAACTAAGAAGGTCATTTACATTTAAAAAAACAGAAGCGGATTTATATGAACCATCATTATTTTGAAAATTAATTTGTGCTCTTTTACCATGAACTGGCTCTAAACATACTCTAGTGTCCCATTGAGTTGTCTTCAAAAGATGAAACCATCCCCAAACATCATTCTTATCACCAATTTTATCAGAAGCACTTAACAATACTGCAGTTGTAGTAGACTTAAGAACAAATAAAATATCAAATTTGGTTGCTTTTCTTCCAGTTTCATTTTTTTTGTTAAGATCAGGATTATTAAAAAAGTTCATGTCTTTAAATATCTGTCTCATGTCACTTATTTTTTCTGGATTAAAATCAGATGCTGACATTAAAATCATTCTTTTTTTAGGTGCACCCTTACCAGCGCCTTCAGATGATAAAGTAGGGTATTTTGATAAAATCAATTTACTAGCTTCAATCCAACCATAATCTTTTGAAACTTTATGACCTTTCCTTCCACTTGACTTAACATCTACAAGATGCATCCAATTTCCTTGAACATCATCAACAAAAAACCTGTCCATAAATCCAAGAGTAGTTTGTTCTTCACCGTCACTACCATAAGCTTCTCTATAAGTAATATTATCTTCTCTATCACTCCAAACAGCCCAAGCATTGTCTGAAGTAGATTCAATTAAACTTGAAACTTGCTTTACTCCTTCATTAATATGTTGAATTAGATTTGCTGAAGGATAGGTATTAAAAACATCAGGTATTGGGTATACACCATTTGGTTTAACTTCACTTGCAATTAAATTTTGAGCATTTACATCAGCAACAAATATCAATTGTATTACTAAGATTAAGCTAAGTGCATATTTAAATTTATTTATCATTCTAATATCTATTTATATTAATTTTTAAAGATGAATCTTGTTCTGCTTGAATTATATATTCATTAAATTGTTTCTTATCATTAACATAGTCAAGATGAACTGTAATATTTAACTTACTTTTTACAGCACCGACAAGTTTAAGCTGCTCAAGAACATCTGCAACCAAATCTCTACGAACAAATGTTGAAACATTAAAAAACAAATGTAATTCTAAAGGCTTTTCATGAAAAGGCTTATTATCACTATTAACCATAATTACACCAAGAGATTTACCTCCTAACTCTTTAGTTAATATACTATATATTTCTTCAGGTCGTTGTGATTCAGTATCTCTTAAACAAATTGATTTAAGATTAGATAAAAGTTCTTCATCATTTAATTTATAACTATTATAATTAGGCTCTTCATTCTCATTTTCTACAGGGGATTGACCTAAAACCAAAAGACCATTTCTATTAGAATTTACAATAACATTTCTTACTTGATTGCTCAATTGTAAGGCTCTATTTATAGTAATAGAATTATCAATATAAATAAATGTAACTGCTTCTTGACTAAACAAAGAATTTACAAAGCCCAGAAAAAGAATAATAATTAATTTTTTCACTATAAAGAGATATTAATTACATAATCAGCAGATGATTTTCCTCCACAAGAGGAAGTACTTCCATTGACACTAATATTCGAATCCAAGCTTTTTAGATTTCCTCCTGAGTCTAAATGTTGTTGAATTTCTGATTGCAGCTCAAAGATAGTTGCAGTTCTATCTCCGATTTTAATTGGCGGGTTATTTTCATTAAAATAGCCTATTATACTATACCAAATATTATCAGAATCTTTATTGTTTTTCAAAAGATTAATCATTTTAATTATTTGTGCTTTAAGCTCTGATTCAGAAATAGGAAGTGTTGATACAGAACCTGTCTTGATGATAGACTGAAGTAATTTTTTCTTTGCACCTTTTTCATAATCATATTGCATTTTTGATTTTTCAAATCCTTTAGCATAGTACCATATATCTAAATTAGATTTAGTTACATTATCAGAATTAAATTCATTAGATGATTGATAAGATCCATTTTTACCATTTATTGATATATAAGCATGTTTTTTACCTTCAATTACTGGTATTATGATTTTACATCTGCTAGAATTATACTTTGGATTACCAAGAGTTATATTCGGAATGCATTTCCCCTTGTTAATATTAGTTGGATTTACACTTTCAATTGTTTTAGTTCCTGTCTTTTTTGAATCTAAAGAAACATTAGAACCATTTGTAGTTTTATAATTTATTGTAACAAAACCAGCTGTACAATATTCAATCTTATTTTTATTTACCAAAACTCGAAAACTATTACCGCTTTCATCTTCAATGGTTGCGCTTAATTTAAGGAAGCCGTATTTATTATTTGAATATTTAACTCTTTTATTATCACTATCTAAAAGATAAACCATACAATAATTAGAAGATTGTTTAGTGTCAAACATTAAATCGTATTCAATATTTTCTAATTCATCATCTCCTTCTCCAGGACCTCCACACATAATAAGAATTAAGAAAATTGAACATGCAATAGCTACAAGCTTATTCTCTTTAATCCATTTCTTTACTTTTTCAAAAAAACCTTCAGATTGAACTGGTTCAAAATTTTTGCTTTCACAGCTTGAACATTCTGTTGTATATGATGAGCCTTCAAAAACTGCATCACAATCTTGACATTTATATTCCATATCTATTTAAAATTTATAT
>Ga0209482_1000706_pt1 | contig 27286 bp, 19 predicted proteins | sample CoawatmetaG10DNA_FD_187512 | JGI IMG/M metagenome (GOLD analysis project Ga0209482, IMG submission 187512) | Marine microbial communities from the West Antarctic Peninsula - Coastal water metaG104-DNA (SPAdes) (version 2) | ecosystem: Environmental > Aquatic > Marine > Coastal ...
TCAGCCCCAAAGTTCTGATAAAAAAAGCATTAAGAAATCCCACAGAGAGCCAATTAGGCAAAGTATAATTGAAGAAGTGATGTTTTGTGATGATGTAATTGCTCTTTGGTGCCGCGCTTTCAAATATTTTTATGATCCGCTCAGACAAGACTTCAGGGATCATCGCTTTCTTAATGGTCTTCAAAACAAACTTATTCAGAAATGCATTCATGGCCTTTTCATAGGGCGTATCGCTAAACTCCTCGGTAGCTTTCAATATCGTCTTGTCAAAAATAGGGGTCTTTATAGGACCGGGACCCACTACAATAAGCTTGATTCCATAAATATTCAATTCGGTTCTAAGACTTTGAGACAATCCCTCCAAAGCAAATTTAGATCCGCAATAAGCACCAATAAAAGGCATGGCAATTTTACCATTAATAGAACTGATCATTACTATTCGACCAGGTGTGCCTTGCCTCTGGTTGTTTGTTCCTAGAAGACCTGAAAACACCTGAGATACCTTTATCAGACCTATAACATTTACTTCGAATTGATATCTTAAATCATTCACAGAAAGGTGTAATAGCGGACCTGCAACGGCCAATCCAGCATTATTGAAAAGTCCTGTTAAGGTAGACCCGTTCAATCTCTTTTCTACTTCTAAAGCTGCCTTTTCAATAGCTGCATGATCTGTAATATCAAAATATAGCGGTATGAAAGTAGCTCCGAATTTATCAGAAAGTCGTTGACCATCTTCTGGCTTCCTAACACTTCCAAACACCAAATAGCCTTTGGAAAGCAAATCAACACAAAGCTGATATCCGATCCCAGTGGATACTCCCGTAATGACTACACTTCTATTCATGAGCTAAAAAAACAGATTTAATCTCATCGGTAATTCGTCTAGGCTTGAACGACTGCGCATCTACCAAACACCATTGCGTGTTGGCTTCGGCCATGAGGACTTCACTATCATCATAGATCCAAACCATGCGCTCCCACAATGCACCTTTGGCATTATCAAAAACCTCTGTTTTTATCCATACCTTTTGATGGCTTTTTAATGGCTTTTTATAAGTGATATTATGATTTACCACCACCCACTTGTATTGATTTATAATTTCCTGAGAAGCACGGATCTGCCAATGTTCTTTGGCAATATCTTGTACCCAACTGAGGTAGACTACGTTGTTCACATGATCTAGTTCATCTATATCTGCTGGTTTAACAACAATCATTTTTTGATGTGTAGATACTTTATCCATTAATAAACTACTAAATCTTTAACCTCCTTTTTGTACCAATAAAGCGTCTCAAAATTTCCAGGAAACCAAGCGCCTTTTCTTTTTTTCCATCCCATCCATTCACTTTTTACACCCCCTATGGGAAGCATTTTTACCCACATTTTCCAAGCTCTTGGAAAATAATTCTCATCCAATAGCCAAAGATAAGTATCTCCAGGCGTTGACCCTCCTTGCTTATAGGTAACCAACAACCCATGTCCTTTAGGCACCTTTACGCTGCTTAGCAAGACACCCGGGTCATTTAATTTATAGGGTGCCACCAGCCAAAAAGAGTCATTATTAAAATACCGTGTGGCCTGATTGACTGCTTTTTTATTATGATCACCTAACAAAATGATGCCTCCTTGATAAGCCATTCCCTCTAGGGTTTCGGTCGATACATTTACTTCAAAATCAGCCCAAATAACTTTTACCGAATCCTCTTTTTTGTTCCAATCATAGTGATGGGATCCGTATTGCCAAGAAATAAAATGCAAGCTATCATATGCTGGTTTATTCATGGCTTCTGACATTTTTTCAGCCAACCAAAGGGCTTCTTGACTTCCTTTTGATTCAGGTAATCTTTCATCTAAAATAAAAATTATTATTCCAATAGAAAACGTTATTCCTAAAATTAATACCAATAAAAATAAAATGAGGCTCTTCAATTACTATGTGGATTTAAAATCTTTTAAATATTAAGCATAAGAAATGAGTAAAATCGCAATGTCAGCATCGGTGAGAAGATAAGTCCCCCTCGAACATACACTTATATTACCTAAATTTGTTATCATTCAAATTAAAAAAATCACCATCCATCATTAAAAAAAATCCGCTTTAATTGCTTCTAGATTTTTTAAAGGGTAATGCGATCATGTCACAGGGCCAACAAGTAACTGAAGATATTTCTATCTTTCTTTCAAAAAATAAAAATAAAAGATTTGCTTTTATTTACGTCTAACATAACTGACCACTGTTAAGATTTTCAATGAAATCTAATAAAAATTCATTTTCAATCGATTATTCAGCTTTAGTTAGTCCTTATTTTCCTATATTTATAATTTAAAAATCTTTGCTTCCAATAAGCACGCATGAAACATTTACTTGAGTAATTACAAATGATAACAGATATCAATCTTAGCAAAACGGGTCGCAATAGCCTGGTCCTTTTACGCATCCTGATAGGATGGCATTTTTTATATGAAGGCGTTTTAAAACTATATAATCCAGCATGGACCTCCAAAGCCTACCTGTCAAGCGCTGAACTATTGACTCCCCTATTTCAATGGCTCTCGGGTGATGGTATGATTCATTTAGTGGATAATCTTAATATTTTCAGCCTAATGGTGGTGGGTCTTTCCTTACTTCTGGGTTATTTTGAACGGGTCGGTTCGGTTTTTGGAATTTTCTTGCTCCTTATGTACTATCTGGCACATCCGGCATTACCAGGTGCCTCTCAAGCGGGTACAGAAGGCTCTTATTGGATCATTAACAAAAATCTCATTGAAGCCGCTGCACTTTTTGTCCTCTACCAAATGCCTACAGGTACTTATTTTGGGCTTCAATCATTGAAAAAAAATCTTTTAAATCCCAAAACCAAATAGTCATGTCAGAAGATAAAAAGAGTAATTGGTCGCGAAGGGACCTACTGAAAGGAATTGCCGGTGTACCTATCGTAGGAAGTGTTTGGTGGGCCGGTGCTAGTAAAGGTGTCAATAATACGCAAGCCAGAGATTCTATTTTAAAAACATTAAACATCAATGCCTCCCCGCCACCACCCTCAGGTCCCATGGCTGGAGATCCCATTAGAATTGGAATCATCGGTTTTGGCATCAGAGGTCCCCAGTTATGCAGAGCACTAGGTTTTGGTCAGAAAAGTTGGCTAGCAAGTATGGCTGAAGCTGCCAAAAAGAATCCAAAGGATACCCGTTTGTCTTCGTTTTTAGAACAAGAGCACCTCAACGTTCACATCACGGCCGTCTGTGACCTTTTCGATGTGCGCGCACAAGATGCGATTGACTCTTTCAGTACCGATGAAGTAAAGGTTCAAAGGTTCCGTACGCATCAAGAATTGGTCGAAAGCAATGTGGTTGACGCCGTTGTGATTGCCACACCAGATCATTGGCATGCACCCATTGCCATTGCAGCCCTAGAGGCAGGAAAGCATGTCTATGTAGAGAAGCCAATGACTCATAATATCAAAGAGACTTACGCGCTCAAAGATGTTGTTGAAGCCTCAAACGTGGTCTTTCAAGTCGGTCACCAACACAGGCAAACACAAAGTTTCTTAACCGCCCAAGACGTAGTCAAAAAAGATATACTTGGCCATGTTTCGCTGATTCAAGCCAATACCAATCGCAATGATGACAATGGGGCATGGCAATATCCCATTCACGAAAAAGCCAATCCCAATACCGTCGATTGGAAACAGTTTATCGGAAACGCTCCCATGGTTCCTTTTAACGCTGAACATTTTTTCCGTTGGAGAAAATGGTGGGCTTATGGATCCGGCTTATCCGGAGACCTCATGTCGCATGATTATGACCGAGTAAATTGTATCTTAAAAATGGGAATTCCCAATTCTGTAGTCGCCTCAGGGGGCATTTATACCCATAAAGATGGTAGAAATGTTCCCGATGTTATGCAAGTAAATATGGAGTTTCCTGATTTTTCAACGGGTTCTAGTCAAGCGGCAGGAAAAGAAAAGGGTATGACTATGGTTTACAGTGCCACTTTAGGTAACCAATATGGTAGAACAACCGCTTTCATGGGTCATGATGCCACCATGGAAGTAGGGAACAGTTTGACCATTTATGCAGATGGTAAATCCACCAAGTTTAAGGAAAAAATAGTATCCGAAGAAATGGATCCTAATGTCCCTATCTATCAATACGACCCCGCCTCAGGAAGTGTAGACGGAGTTACTTCTGCCACCGCTAAATATTTCGCTGATAAAGGCCTGCTTTGGACTTATAGGGATGGTAAACGTGTGGATTCTACCCATCTGCACGTGCGAGAATGGCTGAGCTGTATTCGAAACGGAGGCACTCCAAGTTGTAACATTAAAGAAGGGTTTGAGGAAGCCATGACCTCGCACATGGGCGGTCTATCCTACAAACTAGGTCGCAGAATAGATTGGGATCAAGCCAAGCAAGAAATTGTGCCCGTAAAAGGATATGATTTAGATGAAGCCTTACTTAAAGATAAAGAGAAGATTGCTTGATTTGAGCCGCCGCACTAACGATGAGCAAAAACTATTTAAGCATCCGGTCAAAGAAATCGGCCGTCGCTTTATAGGCATTTACCCAGTTGCGATGTAATAAAAACCCATGAACTTCATCAGGGAAAACCAATTGCTCATAGTAGACCTCCTCCTTACGTAGGGCCCGAATTTTATCAATTGATTCGCTGAACGGTACGTTTCGGTCATCATCTCCATGAATGAGTAATACGGGAGAACGCCAAGTGTCCATATAGGCAATCGGACTTGAATCGTAAGCCAGTTTGGCAAAATCAGCGTGCTCAAGAGGATCATAACTGGGCATAAAATTATTAATGATTACATTCCAATCCATGATACCATGAATATCAACTCCTGCAGCAAACATATCTGAGGCTCTAGCCAATCCCATAGCCGTAAGATATCCGCCATAAGACCCTCCCCATAAGCCTATTTTAGTTGCGGCTACATTCGGGTGGTTTTGTAAAAAAAGACCCGCGCCAAGCACATCATTAAATTCACTATTTCCTCCTGCCCCATAGTTCAGCGCTTCTCGAAATTTTAAGCCATAACCTGTACCACTTCGGTAATTGACCGACAACACAATATACCCCTGCAAAGCCAGATATTGATTCATTGCATAGGCATAATGATAATAATCTCGATGATGAAAGCCCAATAGCATTTGGCGTCTTGATCCTCCATGGAAAAACAATAAGGCCCGGTTTCTTTGACCTGGTTTTAATCCTTTTGGCAAGAACAACTGCCCATGAATTTTCATTCCGTCTGCCGCTGAAAACACCACCGCCTCAGGTAATGTCAGATGTGAGCTGGGATAATCTTCAGAAGAGAATATAGCACGCGCTTGCCCTTTCTCTAAACGCTTCACAGCCGCGGGCTCCAGGCCGGAAGAACCCAAAGCAAAACTATTTCCTAATCCATCGATCACAGGTGACCATTCAATCCCCTTCCCCTCAGTGATTTGCGTTATTTTTGAGGCTTTCCATTGTCCTATATGCTGCCGATTGATATCCCCTTGATTGCTGGAGAATAAAAGCGAGGATCGATCCGGCGATTGACTCACATACTGTATTTCAAAATTACCAGGCGTTAACAACTTGGCCTTTCCTCCTGTAGATGAGATGGCATATAGATGCAACCAGCCTTCTTTTTCCCATGGAAATATAAGTTCATTGTTGGCCATCCAAAATAACTGTTCAGTGCTAGATAACCCATAAAAGCCACTTCCTTGACCGTCCTCTGCTTGCCATAAGGTATGGCTTTTACCCCCTTCAATATCTATCAGCCTGATCGAAAATGGCTGAGCCTCTAATCGAGAAACAAACATTAAACGTGGATCATTGGGCGTACGCAACACGGCAACCTGATGGCTTTCGGGAGACCAAACCGGATCATGGTCTATATCCACCGATGGGTCGGGATAACTAACGGTCTTTTTTTTGAAATCATAAATACCCAGAAAGGCATGATCTCCTCTGTGACTTATAAAAGCTAGTTTTTTTTGGTCAGGAGAAAGTCGTAGGGATCCAATTTTGCCTCTAGTGGTAAAGAGTTTATGAGTCAATGTATCCGTTAGATCATAGGAATATACTTGACCTTCCTTGATGAAATACATGACCTCTCCTCTAAGAAGAGGTGCGCTACCCTCTGTTAATTTTTTAGACTTTTTTTCACTAGTTAAATAAATAGCTTGGCCAGAACCTTGAACGGCTAAAGAAGGATTTGGAAATGCTCCTCCCCTGTTGGGCGCACTTCCCCTCACAAAAATAAGATCAGATCCATAAAATAACAGCTGGCTGATCTCAATCCCGTCATCTAAAGTATACTGAGTTTCTTTAACCGCTCGGTATTCTGGAGCATGAGCTGTATAAACATTTCGAACCCCTTTTTCATTGACTACCCATGCAATCTTGCCCATCTGATCGGCCGCCTTAAGATGGGATGGGAATGAATAAGACAGAAAATCATCCAACCCCTTTTGGGCAAAAATTAAAAAACCGGAACAAATAAATAATACATTTATCAGCGCTTTCATCCTACCTTTCTTTGGTTCTATTTAAATTTAATCAAATCAAATAAGAATCTGCCCATCAAATTCCAAATATGACTTCATCACATTCCAAAAAAAGAAATCCATTACCTAAACATTAATTCATTTTGCTTCAAATCATCGTCCACTACACCCTACATATTTTTGCCCCAGGCATAATTGCATGGTTTTTTTTTAGGGCACGTTGGTCTAAAGTTTGGCTCATACTTTTACTTACCATGGCTGTTGATTTAGATCATTTACTCATGTTTCCTGATGTATTTGTGAGCGATCGCTGCAGCGTAGGACTTCATCTACTTCACAGCTATTGGGCGATCTCAATCTATATTTTATCTCTTTTCTGGCGCAAAACTAGAATCATCGCAGTGGGCTTAATTTTTCACATGATCACAGATTGGCTAGATTGTTTCTGGATGATGTATTAAGTCAATGAGTTGAAAAAAAACGAGAAGTCCCTAGCTTAAAAATCATCCAGAAAATAAACAAATCATATTATAATGACGAATTATAGTAAATTTTAAAAAAATTCACCAAAATTAAACCTATAAATTACTTATATTGTTAATTAGTTGAACATTCCCAACCAGAGAAAAACCTTGTCAAAACGTGACATTTAACCCTTTACCTTACGCATGTAAGGGTAAGGGTATCCAAATAACGTCGTGACAAGTGATGATATATAAATCATCTCTGAACAGTAATAATCAGTATAGAGGCATCCGAAAATCTATAATAGAGTAGGATTAATTTTTTATCAAAAACTTTAAGATGGACTATAAAAAACCAAAATTTAAAGAAAAATACGAAAATTTCATTGGTGGAAAATTCGTGCCTCCCGTTGGTAATGAATATTTTGAAAATAATTCCCCTATCGACAATACACTGATTGCAAAATATCCAAGATCTCAAAAAGAAGATATAGATAATGCAGTGATTGCGGCCAATAAGGCCAAAGAAGCTTGGGGCAATACCTCAGCAGCCGAGCGCGCGGGCTTACTTAATAAAGTGGCGGATATCATTGAAGCCAACTTAGAAGAATTCGCTTTGGTAGAAACCTGTGACAACGGTAAGCCCATTAGAGAATCCTTAAATGCAGACATTCCTTTGAGTGTTGATCATTGGCGCTATTTTGCATCAGCCATAAGAGCTGAAGAAAGTACCATGTCCGAACTTGACATCCATACCGTTTCTTTAAACCTCAAAGAACCCCTTGGTGTTATCGGACAAATCATCCCTTGGAATTTTCCATTGCTCATGTTGTCTTGGAAACTGCCTCCAGCATTGGCGACTGGCAACTGTGTCATCTTAAAACCAGCAGAACAAACACCCTCTACAGCTACGCTACTCATGGAGAAAATAGCCGATGTCTTCCCTCCAGGTGTGGTTAATATCTTGCATGGTTTTGGGCCTGAGGCAGGCAAACCATTGGCTTCGCATTCGGGTATTGACAAAGTCGCTTTCACGGGAGAAACCACTACGGGTCAATTGATTATGCAATATGCTTCTAAAAACCTAAATCCTGTAACTATGGAGTTAGGTGGAAAATCACCTAATATCTTCTTTAATTCTGTCATGGATGCTGATGATGCTTTTTTAGACAAAGCCATCGAAGGAGCGGTGCTCTTCGCCTTTAATCAAGGAGAAGTATGTACGTGTCCCTCTAGATTATTGGTACAAGAGGATATCTATGATGCCTTTATGGCAAGAGTTATTGAACGTACGGAAGCCATCATCCAAGACAATCCTTATGATGTCAATACTATGGTCGGTGCCCAAGCCTCCAATGATCAATATGAAAAGATACTTTCCTATCTCCATATAGGCAAAGAGGAAGGTGCTAAAGTCCTTACCGGCGGTGCTGCTTGTCATTTAGATGGAGACTTGGCCAATGGCTTCTACATACAGCCTACCATTTTGGAAGGGCACAACAAAATGCGGATTTTTCAAGAGGAAATTTTTGGCCCTGTAGTAGCGGTAACCAAATTCAAAGACGAAGCAGAGGCCTTGGAAATCGCCAATGATACCCTTTATGGTTTAGGTGCTGGTGTTTGGTCCAGAGATGCGCATCAACTGTATCAAATCCCACGAGCGATCAAAGCAGGTCGTGTTTGGGTTAATTGTTATCATGCCTATCCTGCACATGCGCCATTTGGAGGCTATAAGAAATCAGGATTTGGTCGTGAAACGCACTTGATGATGATGAATCATTATCGTCAAACCAAGAACATGCTGATCTCCTATGACAAAAATAAATTAGGATTCTTTTAATCGTTCAACCCAACAATATGCAAGGTGGTCTTCTCGGAAACCATCTTGTTTTTTAAACTTAAAAACATGAGTTATACACGCGTAGCGATTACAGAAGCAGCCACTTCTATCTTAGATAAGCTCAAAGCCAAGTACGGAGACTTAATTTTTCATCAAAGTGGTGGTTGTTGTGACGGTTCATCACCTATGGTGTTTGAAGAAGGTGATATGTATTTGGATGAAAGCGATATTCTTCTAGGTCAACTAGATGGCATCAATTATTATATGAATCAAGATCAATTTAGCTACTGGAAACATACCCATCTCACCGTTGATGTGACTGAAGGAAGAGGCGCTAGCTTTTCTCTTGAAATCCCCATGGGCGTCCGTTTCATCATTCGTTCAAGATTATTGACCCAAGAAGAAAATACGGAATTAAATAATTGAATAACTTGGTGGGTTTATTCACTTTTTCAATTGACCTTTCGCCTATTCAACATGAAGCATCTATCACTTGATTGATGCTAAGAGGAGCAAATGATGGACCTATTTGATCTGAAAAATATTGGTTACCGCAGCCGTAATGAATTCGACTCCTATGGCGATGACAATAAAGCCTATAATTCTTGACAATGCATTGATCCCTGAGGCACCCATTGCCTTGACAATAACAAAGGAACTTCTTAAAATAAGATAAACAAAAACGGTTGAGATGACGATGGCCCCTAAGATGATCGCAACATTGACCCACCCCGTATGTTCTTGATTGAAGGTGATTAGTAATGATATGGCACCGGGTCCCGCAATCATAGGAAGGGCCAATGGCGTTAATGAAATATCTGATCGGGTATTGATGTCCTCCTGTACCGAGTCCTTACTCATTCCTTTGGATTTGGCGAAAGCTCCCGTCAACAAAGAAAATCCAGAAAAAGTAATAATTAATCCCCCCGCAATTTTCAATGAGTTGAGGGTAATTCCGAAAAATATTAAAATGAATTTACCTGCAAAAAAGGAGATCAATAATATAACGAAAACATTGAAAGAAGCCCATAAGGCAATCTTATTTCTTTCGGGCGTCGTGTGCTCTTGCGTTAATCCCACAAAAATAGGTACCGTCCCCAAAGGATTCATTACCGAAATCAATGCGCCACAGATAACTAAAAACAAATCCATTTGAATACCCAATTATTTTTCAAGCAAAGCTGCTAAAAGTAAAGTACAAAGCTAGTCTTAAATAAAAATTAATATTCCTCGAGTTTCTACCATTCATAAAATAATCACTCACGCAAAGTCCAGATTTAAAAGATTTCATCATCGTAACATACATTCCCAAGGTTTCCTAGCAGACCATCATTCTTTAACGTTTGGTCACTGATCATATTTATATAAACAAATATGCTCTGATAACTCATAATAAAATTATGACAATCGATCTGCGGACTTAAATTAAGATGCGAGCTTTCCCTTTACAGCGATAATAATCATTTATGATCTTAAGAATCTTGGGCCCCGCTATCCAATATTTTACAACCCTCTTTGATTTCAATAAAATATGATTCCCCATCCATGCCCATCTTCTCTTTATAGCTACTCAGTATGGAGTTGACCACTTCCTCAGCATTTGATTCCGTTACGATATTTAAGGTGCAACCACCAAAACCTCCTCCCATCATTCTTGACCCAATAATGTGACCGCTTTGTCTTGCTGCGTCCACCAAAAAATTCAATTCTTCACAGCTTACCTCATAATCATGAGCCAAGCCCTCATGAGATTGATACATCAATGTCCCAAATAATTGGAGGTCATTCGCATTCAATGCTTGGCAAGCCTCAACCAATCTTCTGTTTTCATTGATCACATAGCCACATCGCTTAAAAGCAACCGGATCCAAGGCTTTTCCAAAATTCGCAAGATGATCCTGCGTTACATCTCTCAAAGTAGCAATGGCAGGATCGTGTTTTTTGAGGACTGAAACTGCCCTTTCGCACTCCTCCCTTCTTTTATTGTACTCCGTTGATGTGAGCTCGTGTTTGACTTTAGAATCGATTAGAACAAGCTGATAATCATCTAATTGAATTTTTTGATATTGATACTGAAGCGTCCTGCAATCAAGTTTTAGTGCATGGCCCTCCATACCAAACATACTGGCATACTGATCCATAATTCCACATTTGACACCTACAAAATGGTGCTCGGTAAGTTGCGCAATTTCGGCAATTTCTTGCTTGCTCAAACCCAATTGATAGGCCTCATTTATGGCCATACCAAAACCACAAGCCAGCGCCGCAGAAGAAGACATCCCAGCACCTATGGGGATGTCGGACTCGAACACCAAGTTGAACCCTTGCTTTACCTTACCGCTACTTTTCATATAATGCATTACGCCCAAAAAATAGTTTTGCCAATTTTTGGACGACGGTTTTAGGTCATCTTGAAAATCAAAAATCAAATGATCTCCAACATCCTTAGCTTCTACCTTACAATGATTATCCTCCCTTAATTGAATTAAAAAATAGGCAGCTTTATCAATGGCTGCAGGCAGAACAAATCCATAGTTATAATCAGTATGTTCACCAATAAGATTAATTCGGGCTGGAGCATTTACCCAAATGGGTTTACGCTTCGATCCATTTTCCCATCCACTGAGTTCTTTTTCAAACCGCATAAGTCAATGCTCTTTTTTTAACATTAAAAGTTTTAGACAGTTACAGGAATATGTGATCCAAACGTAGGCATCCAGTCCCACAGAAATTCGGTTGATATGGACAACTTTTTCCTGATGATGATCGATGGAAAATGATATATACCTGTCCAAATTGACCTTGATTTTCAATGCCATATTAGGTGTCTCCAGCTCATAGCTTTGAGCCTGAAATGATTGATTATTCATTATCCAACCAGAAAGTATCTTAAAAAAAAATCTAAAATTAAGCTTGTTTTTGTTCATGCTATTGATGATTTTGTTCATGAGAATCAGGGATATTAACCCTTACATCCCAGCTTTTTCATCTGCTAATTCTCATATTTAAGATGTCATTCAAGGAGGCCTCAGAATAAAAAGTTGTTCCTCAACTTAGTCAAAATTACAACCCAATATTATCGTATTTTGATGAGATCACATAAAGAATAATTAAAGAATATAGTTCTCTAAGACTATCGTGAGTGGGTCCAAAAACGGATAAAAAATGATCCCCAAATTATTCAAGCATCGCAAAAAAGTCCTTTCACTTAATAAAAAAACTCATATCCAAGAAATAAATCGATACGTCTGGAACGTATTCTTAAGATTTAAGCCTCTGTTTGATTCATTTTTAGGCCTCTTCCAAGGTTACCTCTGAAATTAGCATTCGTATTATATGGCTGACCGATCCCATCGCATACTACCCTATCTACCATAAAGTCAGTTTAAAGTATCTTGAAATGGAAACCATCTTATACTATTGAATGATCTCTTTTAAGTCAGACCTATATTGTGAAGGAGTTTTACCTGTAAAAACCTTAAACTGCTTATTGAAATGAGAAAAATTACCAAAACCACTTTCATAACAAACTTCAGTGATACTGATCTTTTTTTCTGCCAATAACTTAGATGCATGAACCAATCTATATTCATTGAGAAATTGAATAAAGGTTTTACTTGTCAATTTTTTAAAATAACGACAAAAAGAAGGTTCAGTCATGCTCACTAAATCCGCAATTTCTGTCAAAGTAATCAACTCCTGAAAATGCTCACGTACATGATTAAAAACCTTATTAATGCGATCATTGTCTTGTCCTTCTACCTCCAACGAAAAGCCTTCGGCATTCAACAGCACATATTCATCAGACAAGGCCAAATCATTAAGTATTTCCAGTAATCTTGTTACTTGTTTAAAATGATTTAACTCATAAAGCCTTTCTAATTTGGCTCCAACTTCAAATTTAGTCTTTCCCGTGAAGACCAAACCCTTTCTAGACAATTCAAACATTCGTTTGATAGGGGCCATTTCCGGAACATCAAAAAAATCAGGTCCTAAAAAATCTGCTGACCAATGGACTACAGTTTCACTACTGTGCCCACTCAGCCTATTGGTAAAGCCTTGATGAGGGAGATTGGGGCCAATTAAAACAAGTTCTCCTTCCTGGAAATAAGACAAATGACTCCCAATATGGCGCTTCCCATTACCTCCATGTACATACACCAACTCCAATTCAGGATGATAATGCCAATAAGGTCGAGTATCTCGGGGCACATAAGAAAAATTTCTTACTAAAATGGAGCCTCCGTGAGGAGTACTGATCTTCTCAAAAGTAGGATTGGTGAAAATCATAAAAAAATTATTTCCCTGCTGGACTTTTAATGATGCTAATTTAACCTATAAGTGTTCAAAATTAACTTTATTTAGATATTAAATTTACATAAAAGTTAAAATAAAACATATATAGGAAAATTTTGATGTGTCTGATGCTAAATGAACCTACTAGTTTTGCTTTATCAATTTATCTATAAAACGGTTTCAAAATGAAAAACTTAAAGATTAACATATCCATTATATCCTTGTTACTATTAATCAACTTTGTGAACGCTGATCACCTTATTGATTTAAGAATTCTTTCTTCAAATAATTCTTCATTCATCATTCAATTATCAGATATTAAGTATGACACGAAATGCTTACTGAAGAATCAACAAGGAGTGATACTTTACAAAGAAGACATCGCTCGTGCTCAGATATTTCAACGCTCCCTAAATCTAATAGAATTACCTGACGGTACTTACGAACTCCAAATAGAGGACGATTATAAAACCGAGACCACAAGCTTGACCAAAAGCAATGGTAAAGTAATGGCTACTAACCAAATTAAAATAACCACCTTCAAACCTCAAATAGTATTAAAGGATACCCAACTCAATGTGAGTTTACTTGCCTTAAACAATGAAAAGTTAACGGTTTCAATTCTTGATGAAAATCAGAATATAATCTTAGAAAAAAAGTTATCCGGGAGTGTAAATCTAGGCCAATCCTACGATCTTTCTCAACTTAATGCAGGTGACTACACCATCCAACTATATACGAATGGTAAAGTCTATGATAAGCTCATCACATTAAACTAAATTCTTCTTTTTTATTAAGTTTAAAGGGTAGTTTTTAACTACCCTTTTTTTATGCCCTGATTTTAGTTAGTTTCATACTTACATAAAGTTAAATCACTGAAATATGTCAATAATCATTTTTTTATCTTTGATCTGCATGCCATTGATAGATTTCCTAATAAGATCTGAAATCAATCCCCATCTAGAACCAGTTCCTTTTCTAGTTGTTCTTGGCAATGTGCAAGACGGAGGTTCTCCTCATATTGGCTGTACCAAATCCTGTTGTGCCATACTTTGGGAACACCCCGATCCTCAGCGAAAAGTAACTTGCTTGGGCTTGGTTGATCCAGTCAATGAGCAAAGCTTTATTTTTGAAGCAACGCCAGACTTTCCAGAGCAGCTCAAAGCATTGCGTATGTTTGCTCCTTTCCAAAAGGACGGTATCCCCAATGGTATATTTTTAACCCATGCCCATATAGGTCACTATTCAGGGTTAATGTACTTAGGCAAAGAGGCCTTCAATAGCCATCAAACAGAGGTCTTCGTCATGCCCAAAATGCAGTTTTTTTTAGAAAAAAATGGTCCTTGGAATCAGTTAATTAATGAAGAAAACATTAAAATTCAGCCCCTTACCAATCAATTACATCATCAAATCAATTCTCTAATAAAGGTTAAACCCTTTTTGATCCCTCACCGAGATGAATATTCAGAAACGGTAGGCTATCAAATAGAGGGGCCAAATAAAACAGCGTTATTCATACCTGATATAGACAAATGGCATGAATGGGAAGAAGACATCACTGAAAAAATAACGCTTGTAGATTATGCCTTTATTGATGGTACCTTTTTAGATAGTGATGAAATTAATCATAGAGATATTTCAGAAATCCCTCATCCTTTCATCAGTGAAACCATGGATTTGTTTTCATCCATGCCTTTAAAAGAAAAAAATAAAATTTACTTCATTCATCTAAATCATACGAATGCAGGCTTAGATAACCATTCTGAACAGGCCAAAAAAATCAGAAATCTAGGGTTCCATGTGGCTAATTACTTAGAAAAATTTCCTTTATAAGTAGAATTAAAATGATTTAAGAATATATTTTCGTAGGTGAGGGACACTTTTGAGAATAATTAGGTTTTTTATACTAATTTAGCAGGTAAATTAGTATTCTGTATGATCCGGGAAGAATCAAGCCTTTCAATCACATAATATTTCAATAGTCATGTCAGAAAAAACATACAGTGTTATTTGCGGAACAGGTAAATATATTCCGACCAAAATCATACCCAATGATGCCTTCTTAGGTAATCATTTTACGGATACTTCTGGGCAAACATTTACTCAATCTAATATTGACATCATCGAAAAGTTTGAGCAAATTACGACCATCAGCCAAAGGCGCTATGCAGACGATAATATGGGTACATCGGATCTTGGTTGGTTAGCCGCTGAAGATGCATTAAAATCATCTGAAGTCAACCGTGAGGAACTTGATTACATCATTTTTGCTCATAATTTTGGCGAACTAAAACATGGAAATACGGGAGTAGATATTTTACCAAGTCTGGCCGCTCGTGTCAAGAAAAAATTAAATATCGTAAATCCAAATACGGTCGCTTATGACCTTCCTTTTGGATGTCCTGGTTGGCTTCAAGCCATGATACAGGCAGATTATTACATCAAGTCGGGAGATGCTCATAATGTTTTAGTAATTGGAGCAGATATACTTTCTAGAATTTCTGACCCTCATGATAGAGACAGCATGATCTATGCTGATGGGGCAGGAGCCACTTTATTGACCTCTCAAAAAAGCAATACCCCAACGGGTATCTTGGCTCATAAAACGCGATCAGACACCTTAGAGCATTCAGAAATGCTTTTTATGGGGAATTCTTATTTGCCTGAAAATGGCACCAAAGAAGGCGTTTATCTGAAGATGTATGGGCGAAAACTTTATCAATATGCATTAAACCATGTACCCGGGGCCATTCAAGCGTGCCTACATAAAAGCGGCATCCCTCTCAGTGAGATTAAGAAAGTGCTCATCCATCAGGCCAATGGAAAAATGGACGATGCCATCCTCAATAGACTCTACAAACTTGAGGGTGATCTATCTGTTCCTGTTGATGTGATGCCCATGACGATTTCTTGGCTTGGCAACTCATCGGTGGCCACCGTTCCTACCCTACTCGATTTGATTTTAAAAAATGAATTAGATGGACATCAGATCGAAAAAGGTGATAAAATCATATTTGCTTCTGTGGGCGCGGGCATGAATATAAATGCCATGGTGTACCAAGCTTGAGTTGGTTTATTTTAAAATAGCCTCTAGATCTGCGTTAACATAATTAGTTGAAGCTCCCCCCAAATAGATCTCATTAGCGCAGAGGGTCATCAAATTATCAAGTGCAAATTGTTTTGGTAAGGCCACTGTCATCTCGTGATTCTGGCATTTTCTATAAATTAAACCAATAATTTAGCTTCAAAACTAGGGCTCGATTACGTGGCCCAAAGTATTCTACTATATAATTATCAGAATAGACAATAAATAAGTCGGACATGGGCATGTAGCGCCACTGAAGTCTGCTATTTATGTTAAAATTATCCCTTTGGGTATTGTATTGCATGAAGGTGGTCCAAAAGAAATTCTTAGAAAAATTAATTTCCGCCTTAGGGCCTAATAACAAGAGTCGCTCTGCTCCATAATTCCCAGGAAACTCTAAATTATTTTGAACAAAATTGAGACTAAAATTCCCCCATGGCTGGACACGATAGTCAACACCTAAAGAAAATTCTGTTCGGGTACCATTATAGAAACTCCCGAAAGTAAATCCTGTCGTTAATTTAATTTCACGGCGGGTATCCGTTACATATTTGATTTGACCATAATCAAACCTGTATAATTGCGCCGGTAAGGGTGTATCATCATCTGTAAATCTAAAAGGATATAAAAGATTTACTCCTTCATGCGCATAGGTAAAATTTAAAGTACTCGTGTTTTTCATTAAAAACTTATAAGAAAATTGATGTTTGTCTTGAATCAGTTCGTTGGAGGTAGCTGTTCGGTCTCCATTGGTAGTCAGACTGAATCCATGCTGGTTGATGAAAGTATTTTCAGGATAAAAGTTATAACCCACAGTCACCCACCAATGATTAAATCCAAGTATATAGGTAGTATCCTCTTCGGCATCATAATGTTTTTGCCGGGGTATTAAACTAAAATCATTGATATAATTATCCCCCAATCCACTGATGTTTACCGTGACATTAAAAGCGCTACCCCCATAGCCACCCAAGAGGTTAAATAAATGGTTTTCATTTTGATTTTCGTTAGAAAAAGCCAATCCATAACCCGCCATAGCCCGCCATTTACTATCTTCAGATGAATAATTGAATTCAAGTCCGCCGATACGATTAAAGTCCTCTTCTAGAGCAGAACCATCAGCATACCCGATCCTATTATGGAAATATCCCCTTAAAACAGATCTTTTTAATACCCGCTGATGAAGTGCCAATGAACTGTAGTTATTGCCAGGTAGCTCTTGCTCTTGAGTCTGCGTATTCATCAGACCTACCCTCAAGTTATTGTTTAAATTTCCACTCAATCTGGCACCATAAATAATCGGAATGGTATTCCCATCATCATCTAATCCTATTTTACGACTAAAAAAAGGCTTCGCATTGGTTCCGAAATTGCTAAAAATATCACTGTTTTCTAGAAAAAAAAGTCGCCGCTCTGGAAATCTTAAATTGACCGTGGTCAGATTGGTCTGTTGCTCATCTACATCTACTTGCGAAAAATCTGGGTTGACCGTTAAATCAAGGTTTAGGTTGGAGTTAATGGCTATTTTAGCATCCATTCCCAAAGCAAAACTTTGGTTGAAATCACCTTTACTTTCATAATCTTTATAAGCACCCCCGAGTAGGTAAGGCACCAATGAAATATTTCTTTTTTCGTTCGTGGGTGGTTTGTCCCATATCAGCTGCCCCAAATAACCGAGATCGATCCCATAAAATTGAATCGGTACAGGTGCCCAAGAATGATTCGTATTATTCTGTGCATCAACTCGAATAAAATTAATGCCCCAATGATTTTTCCTGCCAAATCGCAATGATTTAAACGGAATCATCATCTCGGCAGTCCATCCATTTTCAGTTATACTTGCTTCAGTATACCATTTATTATCCCATGCCTTATTGTATCCGGATAACTGACCTCCCCGCCGAGCCGGTTCACCAGTAATTAATGCTTCGGTTTGAACACCTGCTGAATTCACACCAAAAATGGCCCCATTTGTTCGCTCGTTTACAGGATCAAAAACCACTGCAAAAGCATCCCCATTCCAAAATGAATCATTATCCCTTTTCAGGGATTGCACTAAAAAGGGTCCTTTCCCATGACATTCTACACCTATATAAATAAAATCATCATCATAGGCAATCTTTACCGAGGTTTGAACTTCATCGTCAACCGGAGTACCACCCACGGGGAAATTCATCCAAAAGTTGGTAGCTATCTCGAGATCTTCCCAAAAAGGCTCATCAAGCATCCCATCTAAACGGATTTTTTCATCCATCCTTTTAATGTTCAGGCGATAAGCTTGGGCATTGTTTTGTGCTGATAAGGCATAGGATAGAATCCAAAAATAAAGAAGGACAAAAAAACGAAGAAAATTGAATTCCATACTCAATAAAAAAACTCAAAAATAGTGTAAAATATTTTCACAAAATATTTCTTTAAAGAACAATACGGATCACTATAAATTAAGCCAATAATTCAACTTTAAAACCAGTGTTCGATTCCTAGGGCCAAAATTTTCTACCATATAATTATCTGAATACACTATAAATAAATCAGACATGGGTAAGTACCTCCATTGGATGCGGCTGTTGATATTGAAATTGTCCCTCTGCGTATTGTATTGAAAAAAAGTGGTCCAAAATAGATTTCTAGAAAAAGAAACTTCAGCCTTTGGCCCCAACAAAAAAAGTGGCTGACGGCCATAAATGCCCGGAAATCTTAAATCATTATAAATAAAATTGACACTAAAATTACCCCAAGGCTGCGCCCGATAATTAGCGGCCAAAGACGTTTCCAACCGAGTACCATTATAAAAGCTTCCATAGCGCAATCCGGAACGAATATTCACCACGCGTCTGTTATCACTTTGATACTTGATCTCACCATAATCAAAATAATACATACCGCTGGGAAGGGGATCGTTATCTTCGGTGAAACCAAACGGGTAAAGCAAATTAACATTCTCATGTTTGTATATTAACGATAACGTACTTGAGTTGATAAATGAAAAATTATAAGACCAATCAAAAGTTTTCGCAATCAATTCGTTTGATGTATCCGTCCAATCACCAACAAAGCTGAACCTCATCCCATGTTGATTAAGCAAAGTGTTATCAGGATAAAAAGTATAGCCAATTCTTGAATAAATGTGATTAAATCCAATAACATAAGTGGTATCCTCGAGTGCATCGTAATGATTTTTGCGCGGGATAAAACCAAAATCATTTTGATAATCATCTCCCATGCCTGAGACATTGGCATAGAAATTAAATGACTTACCATCAAATCCTGCAGTGGCACTATAAAAATGATTTTGATCGTCCTGATCTTCGGTAAAGGCCATTCCGTAACCTCCTGACCCCTGCCAGTTTCCATTCTGAGATCGATAACCAAACTCGAGTCCCCCGACACTATTATAATCATCTCGTAAAAGAGGTTCATGGGTCATCAACTGACGATTATGAAAATAGCCTTTGATGATAGACCGCTGAAATACTCTTTGACGCACGGCTAATGAAGTATAATTATTACCTGGAAGTTCTTCAAATTTGGTCTGAGTATTCATAAGACTCATCCTCAAGTTTTTATTCAAATTACCACTTAATCTAGCTCCATATAGAATAGGAATAGTATTTCCCTCATCGTCTAAGCCAAGTTTACGACTAAAAAAAGGACGCATGGGTGGGATTCCAAAATCATTAAATACATCACTGTTTTCAAGAAAAAAGAGTCTTCGTTCAGGAAATCGCAAATTAACCGTCGTGAGATTAGTTTGCTGCTCATCCACATCTACTTGAGAAAAATCAGGGTTTATTGTTAAATCTAAATTCAAGCTGGAAGTCACTGCCACCTTAGCATCCAAGCCTCCCCTTTGACTATGACTCAGTGGATTGTTTGTTTCGAAATCTCGCTGTCCATTGCCAAGTAAATAAGGAATCACTGAAATGTTTTTCTTAATCTTAGCAGGCGCTTTATCCCAAATCAGTTTACCCGTATACCCCAAATCAATCCCTCTAAATTGGACAGGCACGGGTGACCAAACGTGATAACTGTTATTCTTTGCATCTCCTCTTACAAAATTAATTCCCCATTCACGTTTATCCCCAAATCTGAGAGATTTGAATGGAATGGCCATTTCAATGGTCCATTTATCCTCAAAAATTTGAACTTCTGAATACCATTTATTATCCCAAGATCCATTACTCCCACTCGAAGATCCATTACTCCCACGACGTCCCGTTTGGCCGGTCACAAGTGACTCGGACTGAACTGCTTCAGGATTGACTGCAAAAACAAATCCATTAGATTTTTCATTTACCGGATCAAACACCAAACCAAAAGCGTCTCCTCTCCAAAACAAAGGATTATCTCGTTTTAAGGACTGAATGATGTAAGGACCTGGACCTATACATTCTGCTGAAACATATATAAATTCATCATCATAAGTCATCCTGACCAGAGTCTGTACCTCTGGGGAAGCACGTATCCCATCTGTGGGATAACTCACCCAAAAATCAGTCGCCACAGCCGATGTTTTCCAAACCTGCTCTTCTAATGCTCCATCAATTTTGATGCTTTCAGTCGTGCGGCCGATATTGAGCTGATAAATATCCTGTAAATTCAGATTGTTTTGAGCAAACAATTCAATAAAAAAAACGCTGCTTAAGGCGAAGAAAAATAATGCACTGTGTCTTTTTTTCACGCGCTCAGATTAATGGAAATTAATATATCCCGCTTATATTTTATATCAACGAACACAGAACCTATTGGAACGGTGCAAAACTATTTTTGCTTGAAAATAATTTGATCCATATTCATATCAACCTTTGTGCTATCGGCATCACTGAACAAAAAGAAAAGGGCTTTTACGCCATTACTGACTTCATTAATTGTGAAGTTATATTCAACAAAGTTTTCTTCAACCCAACTTGGCCCTTTCTCAGCACTAGGAATAGACAGTTCGGCCAAAGGCTCCCCATCAAATCCACCATAAAAAAGAGCTATTTTCCCTCCAGAAATAGGCAATATTTTGATCGTAATTTTGCCCACCCCATTCAAGTCTATATTGTCAAATCCAACATATGATCCATGTCTTAAACTGCTCACATAAGCAAAAGATCCACCGTTGGGTCTTTGCTGCTCCACATTTTTGAAAACATCATAATTCTCAGCCTCTAGGTAAGGAGCTCTCAAAAATTGAATTTTAGAAGCTTCAATAGCAGGAATCTCTTCATTTCCGTGATCTTCATAGCCCACAGATATAGCATATATCCCTTTATCAGTCCCGTTTTGAGGTTCATCTAACAAAAATGTCCCTGCTACAGGCAAGCTCGATGAATTATTTTTATCCTTCATAGAAAGGATGTATTCAACCATACTTTCAGCATCACTGGTTGATAAATCTGGATGGGCTGCCATCAAACTATGGCCCCAATTCCCGTTGCCTCCTTCAATGATTTTCATGGCCAACATAGAAATATTATCGGAGCTATTCTCATACCTTTCAGCAATTTGATTGAAGCTTGGTCCAATTGAAGCTGATTCCATCGCGTGACATGAACTGCAATCACTCCCCTCAATCAATTGTTTACCGGCTATTGGAAGGTTAGAATTTTCATAGAATGCTTCTCCTAGGAGTGCCAGATCATGAGCACCTGGTAGATAAGAAAAATTGATTTTTACCTCACGTGGATCTATCGTCCCGGTAGACAAGGATCCATCCTCCAAATCAGCTACTTTAACCTGATAATTTCGTTGGCGCTCACCGAAGTAAAAAGATTGATTCCCTTCTAACGTTAAATTGATTTCTGGGGGTGCATTTCCCACACTGACATGTAAAGAAGAGGTTGCTGATGCTCCTTTATGATCTGTTACTTTCAAGCCAATTTCATAAATCCCAATCGAGTCAAATGTCAAGCTAATATGCTCGCCCCTAACTTCGCGACCATCACTGATTGTCCAATCAAAAACTAATGTGTCATTAAGATCATAATCATAGGATTGACTTGCCGAGAAGGCGGCGTTAAAGGGAGCTGATCCCCTGGTCTTCGTTGCCTGGATAACAGCGTGGGGTAACCTGTTCCCTCTGTTATATTCAATTTTTACAAGCTTGGCTTCAATATTATTGGCAAAGTAATTGGCGCCGTATTCCAACACATACATGTTCCCGTATTCATCAAATTCCATGTCTATCGGTTTGTTGAATTTTTCATTAGGTAAAAAAGGCTCAATTTTTGTTACGTGCCAGTCTTCATCAAAAGACACGACTTTTATCCAATTTCTAGCCCATTCATATATAAATAATTTACCTTCATAATAATCGGGGAAAGCAGTTTTAGAAGGATTACTGGGCTCATAATATACTGGACCCGCCATGGCACTTCGCGATCCTTTACCTAGCATTGGCCAGGTTGTCGAAACACCATAGGGGTACCAAATCATTGGTGTCCTTGCTGGGGGCAATACTTTCATCCCTGTATTATTAGGTGATTCATTCAAAGGGTGATTGGGGTCCTGAGGCGCCCCCAATTCATTGGTAGCAAAATCCAACATTGGATACGCTTTATTATTAGCCTCAAAATAAGGCCATCCATAATTTCCTGAGGTTTTGGCTTGATTCCATTCATCATAACTCTGAGGCCCAAGTTCACTATCTTTTCCTGAATCAGGACCTACATCTCCCCAATAAATGTATCCCGTCCTTTGATCTACCGTAAAGCGGAAAGGATTCCTGCAACCCATTGCATAAATTTCTGGCCTACCTTCGGTGCCGTCCGAAGAAAATAAATTACCTGTGGGGATCGTATATGATCCTTCAGCTGTTGGGGTAATTCTTAATATTTTTCCTCTGAGATCCTGTGTATTGGAGGACCCTTTTTGGGCATCAAATGGAGCTCTTCCTGCTCTTTCATCCAAAGGCGAATAGCCATCTGATTCTTTGGAACTCGTATTATCACCTGTGCTTAAGAATAAATTTCCTTTAGGCCCAAACGAAATAGATCCTCCTGAATGGCAACAAGTTTCACGTTGAACGGCCACTTCAAGAATGACTTTTTCACTCTGTAATAAAAGACTGTCTTGGTAAGCCAAAATAAACCTTGAAAGGTTTTGTCTTGGACGTCCTCCTTTCGGTGAATAATAAATATATACCCAGTTGTTGTCCTCATAGTTCGGGTCAATAGTTAAACCAAGCATCCCATCCTCATAATTACCCTCAGTACTTATATCAAAAGTGTGCAAGAGCTTAGTCGTGCGCGTCTCAGGATCATATACCTTGAAGTTGCCTTCTCGTTCGATGAACAACACACGGCCTCCTGGTAATACGGAAAGCTCCATGGGCTCATTCACATCTGCATCTAAAATTATTTTTGTAAATCTGTTATTACTAGGCGCTTGCTTAGTTTTAACTTGACCTGATTGGATACTCAGGGCCCCTAAGGATTCATTTAATAATGTTCTTAAGTTCGTTGAATCGTTAAAAAAAATAATTTTCCCTCCGTCGAAATCATTCTCTTTATTCATTTGAGCTTGGTACAACCAGGGCCAATAATAGGAATTGATAGTATCAGATGGCAGCAAAAGTTCGCCTCCAGTTTGAACATATCGTTCAATATCCGATTGCCATTGAGGGTTGAGCATTTGAGGATCTGAAAGTATAATTAAAGCTCTATTTTGCCACAACGAATCTCCTAACCTTTGACGCTCAAAATCTACGACCTCAAAATCGAAGAGACTTTCTTTAATAATCTGTATCCATTCAGTCTTCAACTCACTGTATGGTCCTTCTTCCTCATAAATAACTAAAAGCTTATTCTTTCTCGATTCATTGCATGACGTTATGATCGATAAAAAAAAAGAGATCGATAAAAGAGATAAAAGAATTTTCATATGTAGTTAATCTTTATTTTAAGAAAAACGTTCAGCAAAAATGTTTTTTTTAGCCGCTTCACAAGAGGCCAAACTTATAAATGCAGATGGAATAATAGGGCTCCTCTGCCGCTAATGAGGTTGAAGGAAATTGAATCTTATTAGGACTATCAGGGAAATGTTGGGTTTCCAAACAGAAGGCACCACGATGTTCATAATTTTTATCCTTTTTACCCTTCACCGTACCATCTAAAAAATTACCCCCATAAAACTGCATGCCTGGCTCGTTGGTATATACTTCCAGCGTTCTTTTCGATACGGGTTCAACCACTCGCGCGGCAAAACTCACTATTGAATCGGACGGATTCAATACATAATTATGGTCATATCCGTGCCCATAAGTCAACTGGTCATCTAGCGCATCTATTCGGCTTCCAATTTGAGTGGGTAATAAAAAGTCAAAAGGAGTATTTACTACCTTTTGAATCACCCCTGTAGGTATCAACTGATCATCAATGGGTGTAAAATAATCTGCATCAATTTGCAACAGATGATCATTCACATTCCCGTTGCCTGCTCCTTTTAGGTTAAAAAAAGAATGATGCGTAAGATTGATGATAGTGGTTTGATCGGATTGTGCGAAATACTGAATACTTAACTCATTTTCATCTGTAAGTTGATACTCAACGCTCACGGTTAAATTCCCGGGATAACCCTCCTCCATGTGTGGTGAAAAATAGCTCAAAAAAAGCTTATTCTCTGTAAATGAATTCACTTTCCAAACAACGGATTCAAAGCCTTTATTTCCGCCATGTAAGTGATTTTCTCCATTATTTTTTACCAAAAGATACGTACTGTCCTCTAAAACAAAACGCCCCTTTGCAATACGGTTTCCATACCGGCCGATCAACGCACCAAAATATTTTTCTTTAGATTTCTGATAGGTATCCATGTCATTAAACCCCAAGACGACATCTTCAAAATGACCTGTTTTATCAGGCAGCCATAGGGAGACCACCCGGCCCCCATAATTGGTGATTTGAGCGGTCACCCCCCATTTATTTTTGAGCGTATATAATTTCACCTCTTGATCATCTATGATGGTATCAAAAGTCTCAGAAGAAATCAAATTCATGCCCATTTTTTTCTCAAAAAAACATGTGGTAAAGCATAAGCTAATTGAAATTAACAATAGGCTTCGCAAACGTCTTTTCATAATTCGTAGTCAATATTATTTGAGCATCACACAACAAAATCACATGAACCGGGAAAGTTATTCTACCCATCCATTATCAAAGTAGACCTCAATGAATTCTTGATCCAATTCCTCAGAATCTTGATATTTTATTCTCATGTCTTTTAATTCCAATTTTAATTGGGTCACAATGCTGGCATACGCCGGATCATCGTATACATTATTTAATTCTGATGGATCCTTCATCCTATCGTAGAGCTCCCACTCATCTACGTCATAATAAAAGTGAACCAATTTATAGGCTTTAGAAACGATCCCGAAATGCCTTTTTACCATATGGACGGCAGGGTACTCATAATAATGATAATAAACGGCCTCGCGCGTCCAGATATCTTCACCTTTCAACAAGGGCAAAAGACTTTCTCCTTGCATATCTCCTGGTGCTTTGATATCAGCTACCTCCAACAAAGTCTGTGCAAAGTCTAAGTTTTGAACCATTTCATCATTCGTGCTTCCGGGAGCAATATGTCCTCGCCATTGGATTAAAAGCGGGGTTTTAAAAGACTCATCATATATGAATCTTTTATCAAACCAACCATGCTCTCCTAAATAAAATCCTTGGTCTGAAGTATAAATAATCATCGTATTTTGGTCCAATCCGGTTTCTTCAAGATAATCTAGTAACCTACCAACATTGTCATCTACAGACGCAATGGTTCCTAAATAATCCTGCATGTATCTTTGATATTTCCACCGCATTTTCTCCTCCCTTGACATGCTGGGCCAACGTTCCTTAAACTCAAGATTAATTGAATCAATAATAGGATCATACAAGGCCTTTTGAGCTTCATTTGCACGGTTGTAAGGTCCAGAAAATCCATCTACCTCGTTCCATTTCATCGCCGGTATCTCCGGTAGTACGCCACCCATTTCAGCTAGGGTTTTGGGTCTGATTTTAGCATCATGGCCATACTTCATGTGAGACAAAAGATTCATTTCAGCTTCCTTTGCCGCTGAGCCTCTCCCTTGATAATCATCAAAAAGGGTTGCGGGTTCTGGAAAATGTTTCTTACTAAATTCTTTGAATTTATCAGCACGTGGCCACCAGGGTCGATGGGGTGCTTTGTGTAAGTACATCAACATAAACGGCTTTTCGGGATCTCTTTTTAGGTCTAGCCAATTTAGGGTAAGATCCGTAATAATATCAGTAACGTAACCTATAATAGTCGTATCCCCCTTTGGGGTAATGAAATCAGGATTGATGTAATTTCCCTGTCCAGGTAAAATCAGAAAATCATCAATACCTTTGGGATTATTTCCAAAATGTAATTTTCCAAACATCGACGTCTGATAGCCCGCTTGTTGAAAAAGCAATGGGAACGTAATGTTGGTGGTATCAAAGGGCATCCGGTTGTCTATTTTTCCATTCAAATGTGTATGCTTACCAGTCAGGATGGTGGCTCTTGAAGGGGCACATATTGAATTGGTAACACAGGCATTGTTAAAAAGCATTCCTTGTTGCGCGATGCGATCAATATTCGGGGTCACTATTAAGTTATCCTGATAGGCACTTATGGCTTGATACGCGTGATCATCAGACATGATGAAAATAATGTTAGGTCTTACAGGTTTTTTTAAAGCAACCTCCATCCTACCGCATCCCATCATAAGGATGATGATCAGTGATGCATAAACGCCTTTTTTAATTCTGCAGTACCTAATTGTAATTCTTGACTTCATCATTTAAAAACACTCGCAAATAACTTCCCTTAAATCAGATAGAAAATAGCCTATATGAAATCTTTTAAGATCCTCCCTCTCCGTTTATATGGAAAGGTCTCTTTGCTCGTTAAACTCATGGAATTAGTGAAAAGTAAAAACCATCAACCATAATTTAAGTCACTATTAATTTGATCTACGCACATTAATAAATCTCACGCCAATCTAAGGAACCTATATTAAAAATTCAATCTACGAAAAAAAATTAAATATAAATATAAAAAGGAGGACATAAAGAATGGGTTTAAAAATGAAATTTTCA